>Ga0209092_10004613_pt1 | contig 11438 bp, 7 predicted proteins | sample FraStrMetagenome_FD_187446 | JGI IMG/M metagenome (GOLD analysis project Ga0209092, IMG submission 187446) | Marine eukaryotic phytoplankton communities from Arctic Ocean - Fram Strait ARC3M Metagenome (SPAdes) (version 2) | ecosystem: Environmental > Aquatic > Marine > Oceanic | place: Fram... | reverse complement strand
CTATGTCCTGTATGTTAAATTATGAAATAGTTTAGTTTAGTTTAGTTTCAAAATAAAATAAGCTCATAATTATCATCCTTTCACTTTTGTGTTTAGTTTACTCTAATCCTAATCCGTGCATAAGGCAAAAGGTTATGCAACGTTTTTATGCAAAGTGAGGAAAGAATCTGAATCGGCAGGGACAATGTAACGATCGTGGAAGAAAAAGCAAGACAGATATCGCTGAAAGCACAGTCACATCTACAGAAAACAAATTATTCACACAAAAGTAAAAGTTCTGTTTACAGGAGTGATTGGCCGATTTGAATGACACGTTTGCACAAGTTGTCAATAAACAGAGATGGAGTGCTGACCAAGAATAATCTACACCATTAATTCTGCTCTAGTGCCATACACAGCAGTACACACTTGATAATACAATAGTTTATTGTATTAAATCATTGATTACACGTAATACATAAATATAAATACATGTTAAAACAAGATCAGATTCATATCCAAGTACAAGGGCAATACCCAATGCATCCTGTCAGAGAACATTTGTGCTAGTTGTATAGATTCATGTCAAAGTGAGACATGTTCCAAGAGAGAACAGCTCATGGTTGTAATTCAAAGACCTGGTGCCTGGCCAGCACAAAGTTGTGCTTACAATGGTTTAGTATGGTGTTCTAAAAGGAGCTACTAGATTCATGTAATTGTGGTGTAGAAGATGTATGGCTTTTGTACTAGTTAAATAATTATACTTATTATGTAGTAATTTGGTAAAATACCAAATTAAAATTTAACTCAAACCCAACATCAACACACCCAACAACGTGTGTTATGTGGACACGTATCCTCAGCATATGTCACTAGACTTAATAACACAGCAGAAGACTTTGTTAGAAATAAATGAATGAGCTTCGCTGACCAATGCTAATGCAGATAATTACAATCCATCCTCAATATGCAAACACACCACTTGCATAATTAGCACTTTCGTACCTTCCATATGGACCAATTCAGTAAGATTTAATTGCAGCCACATCATGGCTACAAACCTTGAAGAAGCTGAAGGAGACAGATGACAACAGAAAAGATGAAGGAATAGGAAGAAACTCTCTAGAACCCCAGAACCAGAACATTCTCATACTAACCAAATAAAATATTTTTTTTTCTTTTTTTAATCTTCATTCATAATGTTCAAACGGGCGGTTATGGATTTGGAGTCTGCGGGGTAAGTATGCTAATCCACCTATGAGCCCAAGGAATGTGCTTCGGCAATTGTCAACAGGTACTATACCCTTATTTGCTCACCAATAAACTCAAGCTCAAGGATAGTCAAAAAACAGTCTGTCGTATCATCACCAATTCACAAGGCGGAGAACACGCATGACATTTTCACTACAACAGCGAATTGGATACGGGAAGGACTCGCAACCAGCCGCAGTATCCTCAAGGAATCTGCACATTCAACTACCATTACATGCAATGAAAAGGAACAACCAAGCACCCAAAACAAGCAACGAATACAAACATGCAGCAATATAGTATTAGATGTCGATCAATCACCTACCTCTTCCCCCTCGACAAACATTTCACAAACCAACGGTGAATCCAAGAATATTGAGCAACTGCAAAATCATGTTCTAACAGACGGAGCCTTCGTATCGTATGTTGCGACAAGATACAGAGCAGAACAATGTTTTTATTCCCAACGGGCTAGCTAACGTGATACTTGACGATTGAATCCCAACAATGGGATGGGAGCCTTTTGGCAGAATGTTTCACTCACAGTAAGCCACTTTCACAAAACGGAACGGAATATATATCATACCTATGTACATACCAGGACACTGGTACCTAGTGGCGATCCACAAGCATAACCGAACTCATTACGACGGTTTGATCTTTGACTCGCTCAGGAAAGGAGAGAAACGGACGGATTCGCATAACAAAATCAAAGAAGCATTCTCTGGGGACAGGTGGGAATCCACTTGGAGTACACCACAATGCCGACGACAATCAGAGAACGAGTGTGGACCGAGAACCATCAGGAGCATATGGGAAATTACGAATGGAATGCAGTGCTCAGTAAGTATCATGGACTGCATGAGAAGGGTCATCTTGATGCGCGACGGGAACGCGGAATATGATCCAAGGAGAATACGGAGAGAAATGTCTAACTTGATGCAGTGACACAGTAGAGAGTTAGACAGAAGAATTCGATAATCAAGGCCTACACTGACAGGAAGCTGAGGAAATTCAAACGTAACATGCGGCGAGGCTAGATTGGAACAATTAGAAATGAAGAAAATGGAAGGATGTTATTTTGTGTTTCATGTGTATTGTGATCTGTATATAAAGACTGTCGATATCCACTTTTTATTGTGACTCATCTAGTAGATGTATGTACCGCGTTTGAAGAAGGGAGTTTCCGCGACTTCACTGGTACCCGAGCCTATGCTCGGCCGGAGCTCCTGTCGGGGCGGGACGTGAAGCTTCTAGATACGTCGCAGTACGAATTAGATATAAAACCTTAAATATAGCGATCATAATAGTTATTTTCGCACCTAGGTGGAATATAGATTTCATATTCTGCGAGATCGGCAGGGCGAATTGAGGGGGTCGTGATTGGCAATTTTGGGCTTAATTTCGCCCCCATATTCTACGAGATTGGTAAGCGGGCCCGACCAATCTCGTAAATTTTTTTTTTTTTGGACCGTTGAGTTTCAAAAAAAATTACGAGATCGGCTACACAAAACACACCAAAAATTGTACAGGCTCATATTCCTGCCGATTCCGTGGAATAAATAACATATTCGCAAGAATAGGTCAGGTGGATTTTCTACGTTGGGAAATGAAGATTAGGAGTCTGTCTCAGTGCATCGCCTTATTTAACACTTTAAATACGCATCCGCGTAAAAAACCTTAGAATATCTTTAATCGTTACTAAACATTATTATTATTATTTACAAACAAATGTTAAAGTACAACTATTACTATTGAGTAATGCTCTTCCCCCGCATCAGTTCAGTTTTTAAGAGCATATTCCATTTTTAATTAGTGAATATTAAAGTCATCAAGTCAGTGCACAAATAAAATGACAAGATTCGATGACACACCAGAAGAAAACGAAAATGGTCTTGCCTTCATAATGGTATTGCTGACATTTCTGACATTTTTCATTCTACAATATGTCATAGTATCTCCTTTTGGAAAGCATGCGCCTTCTGCCAATGCAAAGAAATCATTAAAATCAATAATCTTTCAACCTCGAATGAATGCTCGTTTAGGGTGGATTCTCTTCGAAACTCCCAACCTTTTCTGGGTAGTTGTATCACTGAAGAATCATGATTCTGAGTTGATTGGAAATTGGCCTTACACACGTACTGAATTCAAAAGTAATGGAAGAGGAATGATAAACGCAAACTCAATTCTCCTTTTCTTGTTTGCAAGTCATTACGTCAATCGATCTATCATATATCCATTGAAAAAGAGCAACAAAAGTCAACCAATACCATTAATTGTTGTATTGGTAAGTCATAATATTTTCATAAAATTGAGTAGTTTATTTGTTCTTTTATATGGTTTTTCTTATCATTAGCTATTTATTTTTTTTCAGGCCGGATTTGCTTTCACAAATTTCAATGGATAGTGAGTATTCTGGACTTTTTTCATGAGTTGTTACTTTAATCTTGCTCACTGATATTGTTGTACTTTAATACTAATACACTGTGATAGTCTACAGACAAAAAGTTTATGCAAAGACTATCTTTACCCAGATTCATATCATATTAAACCTCAATTTATTCTCTCAGTAATCCTCTTTTTGATAGGTGCCCGTATGAATGTCAATTCAGATGCAATCCTTCGTGATCTTCGAAATCAAAATAAAGGATACCAGATTCCCAGAGGAAGCTTGTTTGAATATGTGTCCAGCGCAAACCTTTTCGGCGAAATTATAGAATGGTTTGGATTTGCAGCAGCAACTGGATTTTCCTATTCTGCTGTAGCTTTTTTTGTCTATACACTGGGGAATTTAATCCCAAGGGCCCTTGCAACGCATGAATGGTACCTAAACAAATTTGAAGATTATCCTAAGAATCGTAAGGCTTTAATTCCTCTCATTTTGTGAAGACATTCATGAATCTTCTTTGAAAATTGAATGATTTTTGTTGCATTATAACAAAATGCTTAGAGGCAAAATGCTTGAAAATGATGTGCAAAATTCACATGTTGTTGTAATAAGCTAGTATGAACACTTAGAAGATTCAAGTTACACTCTTATTATTATTCTACTCTACTTATGCATTATTATATTTTTAAACAGACATTTATGAATACTGAAATTCCAGAGATCTTCTTTGGAGTATCGTTTATCATCTTCGAAGTAAGCCACCGAGCGCAATTCGTTGGTCCTCTTTTCGCTTCGGCTTGAGTTGTTGATGAATACGTCTATACACTTTATTTGGATTTGAGGAAAACTCTGGGTCCTGGGGATTCTTTTCTTTTATATCAGAATCTGAACTCCGACTGCTATCTTTGCTGCCTTGGTCCTCAGGTATTTGGAAAGATACCTTCTTTTGTTTATGAACATTATTTTTGCGACTTCTAGAAGGATTCAAAATGGGTACGTGTTTTTCTTCAACTTCTTGACCAAATATTTGATTTAGTGGTAAGTTCTGTGATCGCTTGGGACGATTACCGTTAAAGTCAACATCTAATTCTTGCTGAACTTTACCCTCATTACTTCGTGGTGGAGAGAAATCTTGATTAGAACGCATATTTTGACTCGGAGGAGGGTTTTGATGCTGTACAGGTGGTACAAAAGGCGTTTTTTCCGGTATGCTTTCATTTTGAACAAATTTCTTTTGAGAAACAGGACCGATACGGAAGGATGCATCGATGGGGAGACCCCGCCTTGGATTTGGACCGTTATCCTGAAATTTGAAATCTAAAGGAAGCGAATCAGTTTTTTCCATTTCTCTTCTAAATTGCTTTTCATGACGATCTTGTTTCAAAACTTCGGAACTAGACATGGCTTTTCGTATGTCTGCTTGATTTATACGGAAGGAGGCATCAATTGGAAGACCTCTTGATCCACGCATATCCGATCTGGTATCATTCATTGGTATTCTATCATCATTTCTTGTAACATTCACTGGTTCATAAGGTTCTCTGCTTCGAGAACGTCGGACATTGCCATTAAAATCTACCTCTAGTTCATCAGTTGTATCCCTTGGTCTAGAAGAGGTCATATCAATCCTTTTTTTTGGAAGATTTTGTTCTGGATTTTTTCTGAAAGGGCGATTGACATCAATTTCATATTCTTGTGTAGGGACTTGTTGGGGACGAGGAATATTGCTGTTGAGTGAGACACTCATTCGAGAGCTGCTATCGTGTGATGACAACGATTGATTATCCCATGATTGTGACGACCGAGGACCTCGATTCACTGGTTGGTTTTGATGAATGAAACTGTATGGGTTTGAAGTTCCAGCGTACTGTACCATGGATCTTGCTGGTATATATTCTTTATACCATGTCCTCGACGCATATTTCTTCATCATCCAGGCCAATCGAAACGTTAAGGTACTTCCACCATTTGGAGGTGTATCTATTTCTTTCACTGGATCATAAAGTGCTAAATAACATGCGTTGAGATAATCATTCCCAACATCACTGCCAGACATTCGTTGAATATCTTTAGATGAAAAGTCGTCACAACCTATTTCTTTAACTTCATGTCCTAATTGCTTACTATGAACTACAGCACATGGTGTGCAGATAAATGATTTATGTGTAAGATTCACATATCGGACTTTCTTAATAGCGCAATCAGCGCATCTTTTATTAGAAGATAATGAATGCAATCTCACAATAACTTCATGAGTTCTCACAAGTCTCACAGAGCTTCCTACACTGCTTGCCGAGTCGCTCCTCGCTCTATTAGGAGGCGGAAGTAATCGAGGTTTCATAGAAGGAATATTTTGTCTTGGAGGTTGTGGTGGCTTAGCGGCTGGAGGTCTTAACGGTCTATTCATGCACCATGTCCTCTTCACATATTTGTAATAGATCCAGTTCTTTCGTGTTGTTGAGTTACTAAATTGATCTGGGTGTTCCAATGTTTCTGTCTGGTGATTGTATTTGGCCATAAAAATAGAATTTACAGCTTCATTGCCAGCATTGGGATGTCTCAGACGTAGAAGCTCATTTTTCGTGAGATTTGATGAAGCGAATCGGATGCTGACTTTTTTTTTTTGGAAATCAGCATGTATTCTACCACATGATTCACAAATGAATGTTCTTAATTCTATATTCACAAACTTTGGGTTTGGCGCTAGGCAGTCGGCACACCTTTTGTTTGTCGGATGTCTCATCATCTTTTGAACAGTGAGAGAGAGTTCATCATGAATGCGCTGATCTGTTCCAGACCGATTGGAAGATAAAGCAGTAGACCGTTGAGTTCTGAAAAACGATGCCATTTTTTCATTGGTCCTCTATATTCTGTGACTAAAATATATTTTCTCTTTCTCTGACTTCAAGAATACAATTGGATTTAAGATTGGTATTCAACAGTGGAATTGCGTGTTGACATTACTTTTCTTGAAATCGCATCAAATCTAGTTGTCAATTAGGGAATGAACATAAATACAGTCATATTAAGTCATCTTTATTTTCTAGATTAAAGTAGCTATGCCTTTGTTAAGTCGGAAACAGTTTACTTAACAAAACTATTAATGTAGTACACTAGATTAGGAAAGGAATGGTCTAAATTAATTAGATTTGGATTCATGCTTTCAAACAGAAAAAGCCTTCTTTGTTTACGAGGAGAAGAAACTATAACTCTAAATGATGTGGTGCAAAGAAAAATAGAAGAGACGAACCGAACTAATTTTATGGGGGAATTAGATTAGCTGATATTTCTCTAATTTCACTTTTACACATGATTAAATCGCACGACTCTTAAGAAGAGTTTTGATCAATGGTTTGTATCGCGGAATACAACTTCTAAATACACAAAAGTTGTTTAGGTTTAGTACGTTCTACAATGAAAAGAAAGTCATCTGTGAAAGGATTCATCAAATAATAGGTCATAATTTAGACTACGAAATTATTGTAGAGATTTCCACAATTTCAGCAAGATATATAAGAAAATTCTTACCCTGCGGTTTTCATAAAAGACAAAATATCTTTTCGGTGCAGCCAATAAGCAATTCTTTCTCTAGTGGCCATATTGCAACGACCGATCTTTCTCGAAAACTACATTATTGTTCGTGATTCATGAACTCACAAGCGTGATTCAGGTGTCGTTTGGCATATTTTTATCGTTCGAAGTGAATACACCCTAAATTGTGACGTTTTCATTTCAAATCACAATTAGAAATTGTACCAGCACATGAATTATGCCGCTCAAGAGACGAATGAGATCAAATTAAAAAAAATGTCATATAGAAGCAGAAGACTCTAGATCGAGCGTGTTTAAATGACACCCTCAACAAAGCTCTTTGGCTTTGATAGTCTTTTTCTGATACTTTCCAATACAAGAAAATTACAATAGAGAAATGTTATCCCTTTTTGAAATGTACTTAGAGCACGTCCTCATTTGATAAAACCACAGCCCATGGGATAGTTATAATAAGCTGTTTTTCTTATCATTATTTTTTCAAACTAGTATTTATGATGGAGTAAATTTCAATGATTCTTATGAGAACTTTCGCATTCTTGAATTGTATTTAACAACGAGTGATTCTTTACTCTTTTGGAGTTTTTTCACTGAGATTAATTTTTTTATGAAGCTTCATCTAGAGGCATTGGAGTGCTTTTATTTCTTAGACTTTTTATTACACTTCTAAAAATTCATAAAATCCTGACTTCGTCCAAGGTACACCCAAATATTGGAAATATTTCTTTGTCAGCAAAAGGATTCAGAGCAATTTATAAATATTTAGTTGTAGTGTTTTCAATGTGAATTACTTCTGGCATTGCGGATTCGGGTATATTGTAAGCTCAAAAAAGGATATTCTTTCTAAAAGATATTCTGGAGATTACTTCGCATCATTGATGCTTTTAATGTAATGCATATATTCAAATTAATCATTGTTGAAAAAAATGTGAGAAATTAATTTAGCCATGAACTCATGACATTTGCAAATACAATTTGCCTTCATTATGTAGTTAGTTGTCGTAGAAAAAATTATCAACTTGAGGCTAAGCTAACAATTTTGTTGAGATCTAATATTTTAGCTCCAAAATCCAAATAATAATCTACACGCTATAAAAGGCATATGTTACTCCTGCTGTACGCATGGATTCACTCTAATAAATAGCATAATTTTTCCTTTTCATTTCGAAGACAATCCAACGTTGTCGAAAATTGAAAGGAATTACGAATTGGTCAGCTCACGTAAGTCTTTACGTGATCTCCATGATATTTGCAAACGGTAGATTCCTAGTACGCAAAGTACGAAAAACAAACTTTACGCAGCTATTGCAAGGTGCGCGGTCCAGGTCAACTTCCAAACGATCATCTTCAACGATGTCGCGGGCTAGGTGAGTAATCCAAATGAACAAGACGAACGCCACGTCTTGAACCCTAATCCATTGAAGCGACTTATTAGAATGTGTCAGAAGGAGACAGAAGATTAAGGGCGTAGTATGACTTTGTCATTGTCGAAGTTATCTTTTGTCCACGATTAATAACACAACTACTACTCAAATAGCAAAGGGGACGTGGTATGCCAATGCTTCGACAGACACTTCTGATTTGCCGAATCTTTGAGACTCCTCTAACAACTGGTTGTCTCTTTTGTCTTCTTTTTCTTTTTAATGCTTCGCTTCAGGGTTTACGCTGATGTTAATGTGCATAGACCAAGGGACTACTGGGACTATGAAGCTCTAACAGTGAATTGGGGGGATCAAGAGGACTATGAAGTCATACGCAAAATCGGGAGAGGAAAATATAGCGAGGTGAGCGAAACTTTGTATAATGGTTGGATTGAAAACTTTTGATTCGTTTGTGTTTATTTTTAATTTTCCTAATATTTGTTCAATATTGCTGGTACTTAATAAATAGGTTTTTGAAGGTGTAAACGTCGTCAATAATACAAAATGTGTAATAAAAATCCTCAAACCGGTGAAAAAGAAAAAAATTAAGCGTGAAATCAAAATCCTCCAAAATATGTGCGGTGGAACAAATATAATTCAACTGCTTGACGTGGTTAGAGACCCTCAGTCTAAAACTCCATCGCTAATTTTTGAGCACGTGAATAACACTGACTTCAAGGTGCTGTACCCAACGCTAACAGACTATGATATCCGCTATTACATATTCGAGTTACTCAAAGCATTGGATTATTGCCATTCAAATGGAGTTATGCATCGTGACGTAAAACCTCACAACGTCATGATTGACCATGAAAAAAGACAGTTGCGTCTAATCGATTGGGGGTTAGCTGAATTTTATCACCCAGGAAGAGAGTATAACGTAAGAGTAGCATCACGTTATTTTAAAGGACCTGAGCTTCTTGTGGACTTACAGGAATATGACTACTCACTTGATATGTGGAGTCTTGGGTGCATGTTCGCTGGTATGATTTTCAGAAAAGAACCATTTTTCCACGGACACGATAATTACGATCAATTAGTGAAAATTGCAAAGGTTCTTGGAACTACAGAATTATTTCACTACCTAGATACATATGATTTGGAACTTGATCCTCACTTTGATGGCATTCTGGGACGCCATTCAAAGAAACCTTGGCAGAAATTCGTAACTGCTGAAAATAATCATCTTGTGTCGGAAGAAGCGATTGATTTTGTCTCCAAACTTCTACGGTAAGTAAATATACTTAATTTTAACTGTGACTTATATCACTCAATGAAGTGTTACTCAAGATGCGTTTCTTTTTTCGATTTGGAAGATACGACCATCAAGAGAGACTTTCAGCCAAAGAAGCATCTGCCCACCCTTACTTTGCCGTTGTAAGAGAAGCAGCCACCCGCGGCGGAGCCTCTGCCAGCGGCTTTGCAGTGTAAGCAGTATCAGTAAAATAATAGACATTTATTCGTATCAATAATTAAATACATGTCTGTTTTCGATTTCGTGTTTCTTTGACTGATTTTTGTGGTCAGATATTTTCGTGTGCTTCGTTAATTATTTAGTAACGTTAGCCATAAATTTTTTGTGGAAGTATTATTAATAATAGTTTTAAAATACATTCTCGCATAGATTGCAACAGTCAAGATTTTTAGGAAGCTTTCTATGGTCATTCTTCATTTCCTCAATCACAACAAACATCTCAAAACTTAATACCAATTTTTAATTTTCCTCAGCAGCGATTTCTAATTGTTCTGCTATAATGTCTGAGGGTTGCGCACCGGAGAATTCAATTGATCTCTTACGATTATTTTTCTCGATTATGAAATAAGGGACTCCTTTGACTTTCATCTCATACTTAGCTTTATGATCTTTCGAATATACTAGAGAATGTAATGAATGGTCCTCCATTGCACTCATTGCACCTTGAACAAGATTGCTATCATTTCCAATGACTTTACTTGCAATTCGAGTCAACACCTCCACACTATTTATATTGGAACCTTCTTCAAAGTATTCCCGATACATATCCTCCATGAGAGTATTCGCTTTTTCATTGTTCTTACTTTTCAAATATTCCATGAGTGCATGAGGTCTTACTGTAGGATATACGAATCTCTCTGATTTAAAATATATTCCTACTTCTCTTCCTGCTTGATTCATATACGAGTTAGCGCCCCCAAAACGTTTCTTTGCATCAGGCCCATACTTCTCCGAAAGATGATCCCAGATATCTTCTCCATTTTCTTGCATTTGAGGGTTCAACATGAACGGTTCCCAAATTAGGTGTACATTAATGCCTGATGCTTCACTTGCGCGCTGTAAATTTCGTAATCCAATATAACAGAAAGGTCACACAATATCGCTTATGACTTTCACATTAACTACCTTTCGTGATAAATTTGATGCAGCCATCTTCTCTTTCAAAATATATCATAAAAGTAGAGGACCGCAGCAAAACACTATTCTTAAATAAAATAATAGGTTATGTTTCTTTCGCAAGACAATTATTGCCTTCTTTAAAGGCGATTCGTTTTATGCCGCATTCTATTGATACATTACAGATTAAAAAGTTCTAACTTATCTACCTCCATATATACATCCGTCTTGCATAAAAAATTGATATGCCTTGAATAAGTCCATCAAAAGCATGAAATGTAAAGGACTAAGCAAATAGTAAATTCGAGATATTATTTGCCTTAGCTCATAAAGTATCATTCTAGATGAATAAAACCAGAAACAAAATCACATGTAATATACACAACTCTCGTATTCGCTCTAACCAATTACATTATATACTTTTATATTTTTGGTGATTCGAAAACGTGCGCACTGCATCATTCTCTGCTATTATAGT
>Ga0209092_10004612_pt1 | contig 11439 bp, 10 predicted proteins | sample FraStrMetagenome_FD_187446 | JGI IMG/M metagenome (GOLD analysis project Ga0209092, IMG submission 187446) | Marine eukaryotic phytoplankton communities from Arctic Ocean - Fram Strait ARC3M Metagenome (SPAdes) (version 2) | ecosystem: Environmental > Aquatic > Marine > Oceanic | place: Fram... | reverse complement strand
ATTTAGGATAAATCATACTAAGTGAGAAATTACTTATGTCTAAGAGGGAGTGACATTTAGAGACCCTAGATTCCCTATTAGAAAAAAGTTGTATTCAGAGCTGGATACAATTGAATGATTGCATCTGCGCCAATGTTCATCTTCATGATGGATATAATTTACTTCTATTTTTCGTGTAAATTTTTATTTTTTGCCTAATAGACAGAATGACAGTGAACTGTAGGGGGCTTGTGCCCGCCCTAGATTAGGGGGGCCCACAGCCGATATTTTGCTTTGGTGCTGCATGTTGTACAATATATTTTTGTACAAAAACCGGTTTTGAATACAAAATATTCCGTTTACAGAGGTCATCGTATTCCCCAGTGTACAGTTCTCTTCTCTTTACGATTAGTGTTCTTTTGTCAAATTCTGCATCGACGCTACCCATATCACTTATGTCCTCATTTGCATACCGTCCCTATTTTCTTTCTTAAATATTAAAACACAAATACACATGATAAATAACCACTTAGGATTGCATTAATTTCGCCTAAAAACGTTCCCCCTAAATAATTTCCTTTCCTTTTCTTTTCGTTGCTATTCCCCGTGTGTAAGCATCCCATATTACCCCACTTTTTACCAAACTTCTTTTTAATTTTTCGCAATTAACATTACTCTTATCCGAGTGCAAACGACCATCTCCTGCACCCTACTTTCTAGTTTTTTTCAACATCCTACATTCTTAACACAAACCTACTCTCAATTTCAAACGGAAATACCCTCCATTTTTTTAATCCATTTCCCTCACAATTTTCAAAAAATTGCATCACAAATACTTTTAACTTTTTTTCTCGCATTGCTGCCTTTCTACCTTCACTATGAGAGTCCTCCCTGCCTCCCTTCATAACGTTGCTGCCGGCACGTTTACTTCGGCCCAAGACCCTCCGTCTTTTGCTCAACCCTCGGCTCATCCTATCCTCAAGATGATCCACGGTTCCGATGAAGTGCGAAAAACTCAGCTCCTTTTCTCTACCTTTGTAGACGGAGTTATTCTTGTTTCAAACTTCAAAGTCTTCGTCCTTCATGCAAAACGTATCGCTCATGATACTTCTGTGGACCCAGAAGAACTTCACCCCCTCTTAGTAGGCTTTGTCGGCAAAACCTGTGGAACAGCTACGCCAGTGTCAATTGACCTTAAGGAAGCCTTGTCGGACTTTCTTTTTTGTCATTCTCCTCCCGCCCCAGATACCACCTTTTTTCAAACAGGTGTGCAGTTCGATGACTCTTTCTTTCAAGATCATCATGAACCATCTGAATCAGCCATTCCGCGCCCCATGACCGGAGCTATTCATTGCTACCGTGTTCCCTTCGTTCTCCCAAAACTCACGGGAGTTACGATCATTGAAGGCGCTCTCAATAACCCCAGAGTTGTCGAATCCTTGGAGGCTTACCATCCAGTAGCCAAAACCTGGGGGCTTTTTCATAAGTTCGCCTTCCAGAATCACAACCGCCTACCTACCCTGCAGGCGCTTTTAGATCTTGATCAAGACCTTGTGCCTCCTAATCCTTCCCAAATTCTCATTCGAGACTCCCCTAAACTCGTTTCCCAAGTTCTCCAGGAAGACCAATCTCCCCAATCCCCTTTTGCTGTTCTTGCAGAAGCCTTGCAATCCAAAACTGCCTACAACATTGCAGAGTACAAGCGTCTCAATCCGGAGCTTACTACCCCGGCCCAAGCGGACCCTACTCCTCTTACTACCCCCCCTGTTTCTGTTCAAACAGTTCAAACCCATATCGAATCTTTTGCCCTTAATGGGACTTCCATTGATGGCAAATATCGCCGTCCCCTCTCCACTTGGAGACTTTTCCTTGCATATATTTCTCCCAAAAGCAAAATTGTCCTCCCAACGTTTACCAAAAACTTTCTTGAGGGTTACACCCAACCCACTGCCTCCGAGAATGTCAGGTGCTTTCAATCAGCCCTGGTAGAGCACAATCAAGAAAGGAGTCATAATACCAGGGACTACCTTAAAAAATTGATTTCCAGCCTTTGCTGGAACAACACTACCACTGCACTTTTCTGCAGCTCAGTTTTATTTGATGGTCAACTGGATGAGTTAAGCTCACTCCTTAAGAGATCCATTTCATTCTTAACTTTCCTACCTACCCCTCATGAAGCCTCTAACTCAGCCCTCCTTGAATTTATGGAACTGAGCAATCTTGAGCAGTTAGAATCAATTGTGGGTGAGAGTAATGAAAAGAAAAGGAAAATTAACCTGGACACTTTTCAAGGTGGGCTCCAAGGCACACCCACGCATGTCCTTACCGGTATCGCTAACCTCGAGTCAGCCTTTTCTTTTATGATCAATTATAAGGATCTCCCACTCTCCCACTCTCCCACCATCCTCTTGTTGTACAATGGTTGCTCAACATCGCAGACTTGTACTCTTCACCGGACTTCATCAAATTCTATGAAAAAAATAAAGTTACTTCCCCATGGATTCCTCATGCCATGGTTTTGCAAGTTCAGCTTCTTCTGTCATCTATCGCAAAAATTGCAAAAAGTTTTAGCAGCCTAAACCTTGTTAAAAAGAACGAAGAGATTTCTCCAGCGGCATACAAAGCCCCCATCAAGGCTTACCGTGACATAATCAATGACATTCAAAAAGTCTGTCACGGCTCTCCCACTGGGACAATTTTCGCATCTGCCCCACCTTCTTTTCCTAAATTTGTGAAACGTCAAAAAAATAATTCATCAACTCAACCTTCTTCCCATTTTGAAGAATCTTCTTCTAGTAACTCCAGTAACAACCCAGAACGCACAAACCTTTGTACCAAACTTAAAAAGAAAGGATGGGTTATCTCTACTCGGAGATACCAATGGCCTTCCACATTGCAATGCAAGACCATTTGTAATAAGTTCGCTCAATTGCACTCCGCTTGTATGGACGGCGCCTCTTGTGCATACAAGCATAGATCGTTCCCTCAGGATTTTTCAGATTCCGACAGGAAAACAATCTACAACTTTGTGCAGGACCATCCTGCTCTTACCTTTACACCGAACATATCCTGGTGTCCCCCAGCAACAACCTCATCCTCTACTCCTAAGGGTTCCAACCTTAAAAGAAGTACTTCTTTTTCCAATACGGTTACCAATATCACACCATCCCCGGCTACCCCAACTAAGCAAGCCGTCTCAGCCAAATGAGTTTTTTCGACTGTGCATGATGATTCAGATCATCTTGCTACAGTCTCCTCTCCTTCTAAAACATTCTTTGACAATATATTAACCTTAAACACTTTTAAACCTAAAAAAATAATTCTTTCATCTAAAATAGAGTTTACATCTAAACAAGAAAGAAATTTGCATCCAAAAAACAATTTACAAGATGACAAACATTTCATAAAACAATGTAGATCACTTTTCCTCAAACCAAGCACTTTTCTTTCTACCTCTAATAATCCCTCATTAATGATGAAAAATAAGCCGAAATTTGATGACCTACCTCCACGACAAAACCATGAAGACAGCTCTAGTATGACATCTGTGTCAAATAACCCCCACAGATTGAAAAATGTAGCTTCCCAAATGGAATGACACCGTGCTAACATCCTTTTCACCCATCCGATATCACGGACGTTCTCCGCTCACCACCTCGAGAAATTCTTAATGCAAAGCGCAAGATTTCTCTCAACTCATCAAATAATCCCCTCATATTAAAACCCATTAACCCAACTAAAAACAAAAAACCAAAAACTTTTTCGAATGCTTCTATCCGAACCGTCGAATCTAATCTTAGATCCTGTTTCCTTCGGTACTATGGTGAGTACCCCACATCTAACAGACTCATTTCTCGCCCCTTTGGGAGACCATCACGAGACCACTCCTATACGAGTGCAGTAGTCTTCGACCACATTTTGATTTTTTTATTAAAATCATCTTTTTTAGCCAAGAAAGCACTCCATACCTTACTCGAAGTGCACCCTCTTTACTTCCATCTCCACAAATCCATATTGGATTTAAAATACCTGGACTTTCGTCCTCTTTCATCCTTTAATCTCGACTACGACTCCCAGAAGTCTATTCCATTTAATCGCCGCATGCAATTTTTAGCATGTTTGCTCAATTATAATTTTCACGCTGGCTCAGTTTATCGTTATTTGAGCAATCATCACACAAACTCACATATTAACCCTGAACAGTTATTCAAAGACCTCACAAACATTGTTCCGCCCGATATTAACAAATATCTATATAGGACACTTAAAACAGGAGCCCCTTCAAAAATTAACGGTCATTCATCTAGAAATAATTTTCTTGATTACCTACATTATGGTAATCATAAATCTATCAAAATGAATACCCCACTAGTTACCAAAGCCCTAAACAAGGAAGATAAACATAATTTTGTTATGCACTTCCCTGCCTGGACAGCTAGATTTATGTATAACCTGCACCTATCCCCCAAAGGGATATTAGTTAAGCCTAACAAAAACGATCGCATAGTTTTTGATGCTTCCTTTAAAATTAAATATAATTCATTGTCACTAAACACATCCTGGACTCACGCATGGGAGGAACCACCCATACAGTATGGTACTGCATTGTTACGACATCTTACGCGTATCTGGAACCTACGGATAACTTACGCAGATGACGATATCCTACTATGGGATGACGATGTTGCAGGAGCCTTTAGGCTCATAAAATACAACCCTGAAATTGCACAAGCTTTTTCAGCTATAGTTCATAATACGCTATGGATCCCTACCGGACAAGTTTTTGGTGGTAACATGAGTGCCCAAAACTTCGAAGGTTTGGCACTAGCAAGAGAATATTTAGCTGAACATCTAAGTTCCAGTAAATATTCTTATCTATTAACTAGTAAACACAAAAAACTTTTAAATCTAATTAATTACTCAAAACCACCCAATAAATCTATCCAATACATTAAAGCTGTACCAGATGCCCTTAATAAAGGAGTAATGGGATGTGACGGTAAACCAGTAAACACGCCTCACAACATGTTTGTTGATGATAATGTAATTGCTGAAATCCGCCCTCGCATGAAACAGGCTCAAGCTGCAAGTGCAGAAAGTCTATTTATAAGAACTGGTTACCCTAATCCAACATTACGAAGATCATCCCTAAGTATGGAAAATATTATTCATCTACGTGTTCGCATTTAAAAAAACAATTAGGATACTTAATCGATACACAAAAAATGTACGTATCCTTCCTCAAGGAAAAACTTGAAGCCATGTGTTCTGTATTAAACGAATGGCACAAAAAAAGAAAGAGCTACACAATCAAGCAGGCAGCTAGGTGAGCAGGCTCTTTGGAATTTTTCGCTTCCGTATCTCCTTGGATACGTTTTATTACCACATCCCTAAAACACAGTATCTTACTTGCGTTAAGAAAAAATACACAAGATATTTCGGTAGATCCAAGTATGCAGACCTCTCTTTCTGACTCGCAACTTTTAGGAAAAACTCTAGATGAACTTCTTCGTAAAAATTACGCCCTCAGCCATTTTTTACGTGCAATTTGGAACAAATCAACACGCTTCTTTATTTCCAAACCTCTTCGAGAGGAAATAAAACTCTTAGCACACATTTTCTCGAGTAAATCTAAAGTATCCATTGGAGCACCGATTGCTCACATTATACCTCGCACCCCGGACTTTAAGGCACGCGGAGATGCGTGTCTTGATGGAGCTGGGGGGTATTCTTTCGACCTCAAATTTTGGTGGTTTATAAAATGGCCACAAAAAATTGCCGAAAGAACATTAAATTACTTTACCAAAAAATTTAAAAATTTAAAAGGAGATATAGTTTCTATTAACCTTTTAGAATACACAACTATAATAATATCATATGCAGCAGCTCAAGCTGTTCTTTCATCTGATAAATCTCTTTTTTTACATCCTTTTCCGTTAATTAATATTGAAACGGATAATAAATCCGCTCTTTCATGGACACGAAAAGCGGCATCGTCGACTAATGAGGGCAAAGCACTTGCACGAATACTCACGTCTTTGATGATCTCCTCTCGTCTTGGTCTCTCAGCAACATTCATCCCAGGCGCCGACAATACCTTGGCAGATAGCATTTCACGGATGGCTACTAAAAATAAATTTGTTTCTTTTTCGTCTCTCTCTCAGGAGTACAAGCAATTGCACCTATGCAAACGCTTCATACCAATTCCATCCTTTCTCTCTCGCCTCTGGGACGCGCTGTTGTTAGCACAAGCGCATCCCATGCAACAACTAGAGCAGCTGGGACAATTGCGTCCAGGCAAAGGCACTGGACTAAATTCCTTGAATCGCATTCAATAGATATAACTACACTGCATAGACTTACCTTTTTTGAAAAGGACTACGTCCATGCATGCTACGCACAACCTCTAGTTGCAGGCAATACCATCAAAGCTATGGCTATCGCCCCCAAAACCCTCATTCTATATCTCACAGCGGCCGGTATAACCCCTCGTCCGGACCCAACCACACTCCACAAACGATACACCTTTCCGCCCCTCCTTGCTGATGTCATCAACGATTACAAACAATGGCATCATATGCCTAATCGCAGAGAACCAATAACTTTACCTATGCTCGAGCATTGGAGGAGTCTTGCCAAGTGGGCTCATCGTGATTCTCTCCAGGCCACCTTTTACGACTGGATGGTGATTGGCATGCACACTGGGTGTAGAAAGTCTGAATGGTGTCAAGACACCTATGACTATAAACTATTCACACAAATTGCGTTAAATCCGGATAACACTTCCAAAGCCTTTGTTGCTTCAGATTTCATCCTACATAATGACGCTACTAGCGATACTCCTTTAACTCATGGATTTAATTATGTTAAAATTAAATGGAGATATCAAAAAAATGGTGATAATGGTCAAACAATTTCGTTCGCCCACGATCATAAAAACCCATCTTTCTCGCCAGTCCTTGCTGTGCAACGTATACTCGAAAGAGCGGAAAGACTGGGCTTACCCCACAACATGCCACTCGCAGTGTTCAAAAGACCTATCCAATCACCACCAGCCCCACCATACATTTTCATTGATCACCACTCTGTCGAGCTTGAGCTCAAATCTTGCGCTCGCAAAATACTTCATATCACAAAACTGACAGACCTAGCCCGTTTCACCTCTCATTCTATACGGGTCGGTGCCTGCGTTTTGCTTCACGAAAACGGAGCAGATTCACTCATCATAAAATCGAGACTGCGATGGCGCTCCGACTCTTTCCTTAACTATCTACGAAATACCTTGTCGTTAGCGAAAGCACATGCGCAAATAATCTCAACCAACACCACATTATCCAAATGACCCTCACTACATTGAGAATTTCTCTCAGGTCTCATTTTCACAACATATATTCTTTCTTTACTACCCCCCTCATTCACATGATGATAATACCCCATATCCATCAGGTTTTATCCTATGGACAAAAATAAGCGAATATCTTTTCCCAATACACTCAAACACATATCCTTGTCCGCTCTACTCGTGAGGACTTCCTTTTGATCGCGTAAACACAAAGGAGTATTGAAACCAATTGATTTCTATAATCTCCCTTATGTCTACCCATTCAACACCTTAAACGCCTTCCCCCTACCTTTTACCATTACTATTTTCTCAAATCCTAGTCCTACCACACTTTTTCTTCTCGCTTCCATTAAGCCCTCGAAGTTTTTTCTCGGTCACGACTGGTTATAACTTACCTTATACTTCGCTTACCTTTTTTCTTTTTTTTACATTGCTCTCCTGGCTTGTCATGTCATGATAAGCTTGCTGCATTAACATTGACATTTTACGTGGACATCTTAATATCTACATTAGCAACGTCCCTTTTTGGGCTTGTTTTTGTTAATGTAGCACAGCAGTACATCAGGTTAAAATTTACTTAAGCGTTCAATTTTTCCCATACACGAATATCTAATTATTTATTACTAGTATTGGACTTAGCCTAAGTACGTTATTATCTGACATAAGCAATATCAGGAGATCGAGGCGTACAACGGGAATCAGCAATGATTCTAGAATTTTACTACAAAAAGATTTAATTTGAACTTCTAAATATTGTTCCGGCAGAAATATATTTTGTCTAAAAAAACCTTTTTATTTATTAGAAAAATGTTGCTTTCCGATTTAAAAATAAAAAAATTACGTTGAAGACACAATAATACAATCAAATGTATAGTACTTCTGGACACATATACAACTTCAAACTAAAACCGTTTTCTCAATTTAGGGGATAGAGAAAGGAAGGATATTGCCAATAGCGTTCTCAATAACAGTTTCGTTGACAAGGGTGTTCACAGCTGTAGTCACAGCTGTAGTCATCTGAGTCTCCAAAGCATCGGCGATTGAATTGAAATCACCCAAGTCAGAAATAGTTACTCCCATTTCAGCCCAAGTAAGAGAGAAACTTGTGATATCAACATCAGATAAAGTAAATCCTGCTTCGATTTGACTTTTAGCGAGAAATCCAAAATGGAAATCACCCTCACCGATGCAGGCGAATCCAGTAAAGTCTTGAGAGGTAGCTGTACCACACGCATCTCCGGTAATTGTACCTGTGAACGTGGCGTTCAATTCCTCGATTTTAGCTTCAAAATCCAAACCTACATCGAACTCAGGCAAGTCAAAAATGAAATCTGTCATTTCCAAATTTTCGATTAGAGCAGTGGAAAGACCTTCCAGCTCCTCAATGTTAAATGTTGCAGTTGTTGTCACCACATCACATCCAGGAACGCTAGTGTCCGGTAAACTAATTGCTTTTGAATAATCTAGTGCGAAAGGATCTACGCCGCTTAAGGAAGTCGCAACGAAGTTATTGAATGTATCAACAAAGAAATCTGCGAAGAGGTTGAAAAGGGTGGGTACAATATCTTGTGCATTGACGCTTGTTAAGGCTAAGAGGAGGATGGTGCTGCGAAGTTTCATTTTTATATTGGAGCTAGGCTGGTTTTTGAAAATATGAATTGATATGTACGGTTTGTAATATTTGTGTCACAGGAGAAAGAGCTTATATCGAATCGATTAAATTAATCTGCTCAGAAAAAGATACTTTTTATTTGGTACAACTTTACGTAGATACATTTGTCGCGAACCAGTACAGTTAAACTGACTATCATTTTAGAAGTGACTGCATACAATATAATATCATATTTGTGAAAGGAGCGTGTAAGAAGGAAGATTTGATATAGGTTTAGGTCATAATGTCGTTAGCTATGATTGTCCTGTTCGCCTCTATATAAATATTGGTTCTTTTCTTACTCTCTAGATACAAGTCGTACTTTTTTGCAACCGGGAGTGCAACCGTGTAGACACCAGTAGTTTAATACTATGCTATTATTCTGTAAAACATTTCGTATTGTAGTCAAAATCACGCATGAACAATTATTTTTCATATCCTCAAACTTTACATGGAAAGAAGAGGTTGAGCATTTTTCTCCCCTAATTTTTTATACAGAACCAATATTTTGCTTAAATGAATTTTGTTAAATTTTTGGGTGTCGTAAATCTATTCGTAGGCCTTCGTAGAAGCTCAGTATTTTACAACTTCGGTAGCATTTTGATGACTACATGTAGAGAGAGACCGTAGACTAGTGAAGAATACTATTGTAAGTTACATGTACTCTTTATGTAGGAGTACACCTTGAATAGACTGGACTACAAACCGAAAATTGTGAAAATGGCCCAATCCAAATATTTCGAAAAATCCTGCTATAGAAGTTTAAACTAGTCCATCAATATTTCTCTGAATAGATCACGATAAATTGTTGTTTCAGAATCTTTGATTTCATATCTTAAAAGATGGACTTTTGCTGCGAATTCTATCGCAGCGCCTGTCGTGTTTCGACACGTTAGACATCATACATACTAACTTTGTGAAGTTAAGATCCTGCATACGTTGCATTAAGAGCATGGGACAACAGCAGGGTTATCAATATAAAATGCATGAACATAAACAACCGCCATCACCTTACAGTAACAAAAATCCTTATGTAATTTTTAGATATATGTTTGATTTTTAATTTAACTTGCATCATACTATACATTTTACGGGATAGAGAAAGGAAGGACATTGCCAATAGCGTTCTCAACAACAGTTGCGTTAACGAGGGTGTTCACAGCTGTAGTCACAGCAGATGTCAACTGAGTCGTCAAAGTATCAGCGATTGCATCGAAATCACCCAAGTCAGAAAGAGTTACTCCCAATTCAGACCAGGTGAGAGAGAAACTTGTGAGATCAACTTCCGATAAAGTAAATCCTGCCTCGATTTGCATGTCAGCAGAAAAACCGAAATGAAAATCAGCATCAGTGAGAGCGGCGTATCCAGTAAAGTCTTGAGAGGTAGCTGTACCACACGCATCTCCAGCAATTGTACCAGTAAAAGTGGCATTCAAAAGGGGAACAACGGCCTCAAAATCCAAACCTACGACGAACTCAGGCAAATCGAAAAGGAATTCGGTCATTTCTAAGGTCTCAATTTGAGCTGAAGAAAGTCCTTTAAGTTCATCAATGGTGAATGATGCAGTTGTTGTCACCGCATCACATCCAGGAATGCTAGTGTCGGGCAAATCTATGGCCTGTGTAAAACCGAGTTCGAAAGGATCAACGTTGCCTAAGGCGGTTCCAACGAAGCTATTGAATGTATCAATAAAGAATCCTGCGACAAGATTGAAAAGTGTAGGAATGATATCTTGTCCATTGGCACTCGTAAAGGTGAGGAGGAGAATGGTACTGCGAAGTTTCATTTTTACTAAAGTGGAAAAAGTTGGTTGTTGAAAAAGTGCGAAATAAGTTGGCTAAGAATATATGTGTGAGTGGGAACGAAAGTTGCACAAAACTTTCAGATAGTACAATTGAAACTAGGTGATTCCATAAACAAGATACTTTAGATGTATTAAGTTGTAGATAAGCGGTAGAAGTAGATTTTTAGCAGTATGCAAGTTTTGAAAATTATTTTCAACAGACTACACACTTTTTATTTAATAAATAAATTTCAGATTCAATCGTTCCTGATCTCTAATTCAAGACCTTTTTCTTAGGTAAGAAACCGTTAAAAACAAAACAGCTTTACCTCATGCCGATTAAGCCTACTTGTGTAGATATTTTGCTTGCTAATCCAAGAACCTCACACACAATATGTAATACGATTGATTTCAAAATATCTTCCTCATTTGACCTGGGCAGTATTCTGCAACTCTTCATAGTACATAATTTTCCCTTCCCTCCTGCTGTATTAGATCCCCCTTTCCTGCCCCCCCCGAATTTAAGCAAGATTTACATATTTTTTTCGTGGGTACGGTACTAGTTAAAAACTATTCGGAACAAAGTTTACTAGACAGCATAAAGTACGTGGAGTTTTGTGAATAAGTTTCGATTGAAGTTTAGTTTTTACTAGATTTTTTTACCAATGAATTCCTTATTCTTT
>Ga0209092_10004611_pt1 | contig 11442 bp, 13 predicted proteins | sample FraStrMetagenome_FD_187446 | JGI IMG/M metagenome (GOLD analysis project Ga0209092, IMG submission 187446) | Marine eukaryotic phytoplankton communities from Arctic Ocean - Fram Strait ARC3M Metagenome (SPAdes) (version 2) | ecosystem: Environmental > Aquatic > Marine > Oceanic | place: Fram... | reverse complement strand
GCGAGCAGTTGTAGTTGTAGTTGTAGTTGTAGTTGTAGTTGTAGTTGTAGTTGTAGTTGTAGTTGTAGTGCCAAGGTAAAACACTTGTAAATACTAACCATTTTTCCTCCGGTTGCTCCCAATATGACCGTCTGTCCGTGTGTCACAATATGGAGGGCCTACAACTACGACTACAGCTACAGCCTGATTTCGATTCCTGTGGTCGTAGGCGCATACCGGACACGGGCACAAAGCACAAAGGAAAAATGTCAAGTGTCACCCGATACCAGAAAATTACTTGACGTATTATTAATAGATGTTGCAAATATGGAGAGAGAAGAAACATTTCAAATGAGCTGCTCGTAACTCTTCACTCTTCACGTGCTTGACAATCTTTGAAAACCAACTGAGCAGCAATCATCTAATATATATATTTATGTATATATATATATATATATATATATATATATATATATATATATATATATATATATATACCGGTATATATAAGTCTACAATTGTTATTGGGAATGTGTGCAATCGTGTATCGTGTGTGAGTGTGAGCAAGTTGGAGGTATCGGCGTTTGTATTTTATGTATAATACGTGTAATCTATAATCTAGCTCCTTCACACGTGTCTGTTGTCTGTTTTGCTACAAAATATATTATTGGTAGGATCGCATTTGCTGCCATGAGGACGAAGATGGTTCCGCTGATTACATGTATGGTGATAATTGTTTCGTCTTTCGATGTGACCTGGGGATACGTAAAGAGCATGCAATGGCGTCCGAACTATCGGTGGCCTGGAGCTATAGCTGGAACCGTATCTTTGCATCGAAAGTTTGCAATGGCTACATGTGACAAAGAAGAGAATGCATCAGAGAGGAAGTGTACCTGGTCGCCGCAGGATCTCACACAAGATGATCCGAATTTTTTTTCGATTCCAGATCATGATTATGTGAAGAAGTATCAAAGGAATCCAGAATTGTGGCCGGTTGAGTTTTTCCTTATCGTCTATCGTCATAGTGTAAACCCAAAGACGGCCAAAAAAGAGACTCAAGTTCTTGTGCGGAAAAGTTCCAACGGGACAGCCAAATGGGGGGTCGGAACAGGAGTTCCAGTTACCCGTTGGATGGTGGCTAAAGAACAACCCCCATTTGGCTACCAATTGTCGGAACCTTGCATCTTTTTTGACGCAAGTAATTTTCCCGAATTTGCACAGAGAAAGGACAAGATATCCAACTCGTGGACGTATCATAAGATAAATATTCGTGAGGATGCTTTTGATGGCTCTGATCAAGATACTTCACACCTTCAAGATTCTGAACTTCAAGAGTACGCCAAGAAAATTCGTGATAGTTTGAAAATGGAGCTTTCGAAGAGGTTGTCTAATGAGCGGAGACTCGAAAGCTCATGGAAACGTAGTAGAATTTTACTGGTGAGACGTATATTGGATAACTCTAACTGCGTGGCTGCAATTCAAGGAACGCTTCGTATGAGCGGTCTCTTTGCACAGAAGGAAGGAATGACGAATGACAATTGTCATGATAAGCCATCAGCCTCTTCACGATATGAAGACTTATTAGATCATGTCAAGCTTGCGGAATCAACAAGAATATATACCATGTTCCCGCAGATGCCACATCCTTTACCTCTACCATCTACATCTCCAGATGAGCTAAGAAAGGAAATTGATAGCCGTCCAATTCGCATGCTCGAGAACGGTAGAGATCCACACCAGGATAAATTTGGTAGGAAGTTTACACACATATCTACATCGAACGTTAGCAACACCATTCATGGAGTATACTTTACCATGGATGTTACGGATGTACCTGGGCTTAACGAGGTACCAGCATTTGACCTTTTTGGGACAGAAAGGGTCAAGCGTCAGTGGGTTTCTCTTACACACCTCAAGGTCCTTGATTCGATAGGTTTGAATATAAGTGTAGAAGATCCAAAACCAACATTCATCTCTGGTTTTGTTGTGAGACAGCTTATCACAGATGGAATAATTAAAACGTGTGAATAATGTCTGTTGTTACCATCGCGTGCACATTCTCTTAAAGAATGTTCATAGTTAAAACGAGTGCAAGATGTTTTTCGTAGTAAGTCAATTTTGATCATTTTTTCTAGTGAAAGATGTTTTTCGTCGTTAAATGATCTTGATCATTTTTTTTGAGGAGGTTACGGCGAAATACTTATTGGATAACGAATATGTTTTGATCACAAAAATTGGTTCTACTTCTCGATACACGCAGTGACTGATGGAGAGGACGAGATCTAAATTATGCGACTTAGAAATGGTACAAGAGAAGATGTACTGCTGTAAAAACAAATACCGGTATATAGTACTAAGTACTAGTTTTTGCCCCCTACGCATCTATTGTAGACGTTTTTGCAGGAAGTTGCATTGGTAATTGGGTGTTTATATTTCTTCTCTATAAATTTTGGTGAGAAAAGAAATTATCTTTGGGGGATTGAGTAGTTTAGCATAAATGTTAACACTAACAATGAGAAACGTTGTTCAGCAAATCTTCTTCGTCACTTGGTGCGTCAACATAAGTTGAGTTACGAAGAAGGTTTGTCGATTCACTATCTCCGCTAAATTTCGTAGGCGTGGAGTGACCATTCTCGTTGAATTTATTTGTAGCCACGTCTTCAGCTGAATAATCTAAAATCGATGAGATCTTGTTAGAGAAATCTTCTATGCATTTCCTATGATCATCAATCATCTCAATTTCGGAACTCATTGCTTGACGACGATCATTCATTCTACGAAACACGTTCATTAACCTCAAAAATTTATCTTGTGTCTTGAAGACTGATAAAACTGGGTCTTTGTGAAACAACTTTTTCGATAGCTTTTCGGGATGTTTGCTCACCTTATCGATGCTCTTTCCCCTGGCAGCTTTCAAAAAGATTGATTGCCTAGTAATCTCCAATTTTTCCTCACTAGATTTTGTTTCGAATATTAGTTGGTTGAGACGACGAAATTTTTTGTTGGCTACTTCACTTTCATGACTACAAGAGGCTACGTCATCACTCGAAAAAGTGCATGCCCTTCTTGTCAGCACGATGCCCTCTGAAGATGGATCATTTGCCTCCGGTAATTTTTCTTGTTTCTTTGAGGGTGTATTTTGCGAATGATCCAAGCTATCATAAGTCGCCCTTTCAAAAGGTGATTTTGTATTTAAAGCAAAAAGTGCAGTTCCGACACCCTCATTTTTCGTCATAGCAAAAGTCCCTAAAGATTCCTCCGTTCCTATATTCGTTCCATTCCGTTCACAGTCCGTAACAATATTTCTATATGTTGTCGGACTGGGCTTCATCGTCGAATGTTCGCATTTACTATTATCAGAATTATTGATGTGATCATTGCTATTTCGTAACGACCACGGTATTTCGTGCTTTTTAACTTCATCTTTGAACCACTGAACAAAATCCTCAGGTGATTTTTCTTCTTCATCCGAAAGGTCACCCGCAGAGTCCAATCGAACAGTTTTGTAGACAGGAATTGCATGGAAACGAGTGGTTACATAACTGGACGACTTACTGCGACGAAATGGAGTCCTTCGACCACAGAACTTTTGTTCTTTCGAATCTGCGTACACGATGTTTTCCATCTTCCCGTTCCTAAGTAACGCTCTCGTAAACTTTGAAGTTTTTCGCTTTTCCTTTGCCATAGTAGACCGACGACACTTTTCACGATTTAACCGTTGACGTCGTTCAATATTCCATTTGCTCAGCGATGAACTATGTTGTAACTTTGCAACAGCAATTACACCTCGAGTCTTTGCGATCTTTTGGTCTTCTCGTTCAACGATCTTCCGATTTTGTTCCTCAATTATCGCTTGTCGCCTTGAAAATTCTGCATTTTGATGTGCTTTTCCGATCGCTTTGAGACGCTCCTCCCTATCTTGTTCTTTATTAAGCTTTATATTTTTGCGACATCTTTCTTCGTCCAATTTTCTCTGGTGCTCTACTATCTTTAATTTTCTTTCCTTATTTGCACGATAGCTCATCCTTTGAATCGATGTCAGCCTCTATTATTTACATAAGATATCATCAGAATAAGTGCCCCTTAGCTTATTTTGCTCATTCAAAGAAATTAAAAAGGTAACTTACATCACTGATTGAACGCACTCGCTTCATTCGGTCTATGCGGTCTTTTTGGCGACGACTCTGCTGAGTTTTTTCCTCGCTGGTTCCAAAACACTCTCCCATGATTTTTAAGACGGACTATACAAAATAATAATTTTTTGACAACGGACTTATTCATATACATTATTTTTTAATTCTCCATCCTCGAAGAAAAATGGGATCTCAATCTCAACCTGTGTTGGATATTTGGAATTTGAAATACACACATTTCTCACTGTTCCATGTTATTTCTATATGGTTGTCATTTTTCAAAAATATACGACCATTCTCGGCACAAAACTTGAAACCTACTTGTACTACCGGTAGCCGGTAACTTGCGAGTAGGTTGTAACTTTTTATCCGGATTAATATAACAAAAAATAATGAATTGCATGTTTTAATACATGCACTAACTGATGTAATATTGCTTCACATTCCAAGTCTTTAACTCCATAATATGTGACTAGTAATATCCTTACTGTTCGTTAGTTCAAGTCCTGCGTCGTGCACCTCCTTCTCCTTCCCAACGAACGAAATTGATTCGAATACGACGTTTGCAGTATTAAAAGTACATTTGAGATTTGTAACTTGTACTTTTGAAGTTCTTATTAATATAATATACAATAGAACACTTTATTGTCTCTCTCTCTCTTGTAACAAACACACTTACAACTTTTAACTTTTAAAACTCGTATTATTGTGACAATACGAACTTTACAAGTTACCCCTTACTTCGAACGCCGCCACACAGACAAATCAGATTCCTGGAACTCAAGCACTTTGCTTTCGTCAAGTCCAACGTACCCCCATCGACTATACACTACGCTCCCCAATAATAACAATGGCTATCCTAAGTAAGTAACCTAAAAGAAAAGTTTTGTGAAACTTACTGGAAAAGAGGGAATGATTGCGTTGTGATGAGGAATACGTGTGCATTCATTGGCTGTCAATTCAAAATAGATGTTTACTAAATTATTTATTCCCGTTAATTTAATATCATGAAAGAGAGTGGAAAAGTTGTAATCGTTCTTGCCGGACGTCACGCGGGTAAGAAGGCCATCGTCGTCAAGTCATACGATGAGAATGCTACTAGTGAAAAGTTCCGTTTTGGTCACTGCCTAATTGCTGGAATTGACAAGCCCGCTCGTAAGATCACCAAGAGCATGAGCAAGGCTAAGATCGAGAAACGTACCAAGATGAAGCCCTTCATTAAGTACATCAACGTTCGCCATATTATGCCCACTCGTTACACTGTTGATATGGAATTGAAGAAAGTAGTTTCGGGCAGTGGAGAAGAGCTTTCGGTTTCAGAGAGTAAGATTGAGGTTAAGAAGACCCTTAAGAAGATTTTCGAGGATAGGTATTTGAACCAGAATAGCAACGTTACAAGTGAGAAGAAAGCTGCTGGCAGCAACTATTTCTTCCAGAGATTGAGATTCTAAGGAGATAAATTCGAAATTTAATAAATTATTAGAGGAATTTCTTGAAAAATATGGTTTCGTTATGCTTTGTAAATTGTTCGAACAAAAAATAGCTTGTCATGAAGATATGACCACATCATTATACCATCACATTAACCGCAGGTTCTCGTTCGATGACATCATTTGATATTAGAGTTTTTATTTTTGTCAAGAAGTTATGTCGGCCGTCTCGAGAAAAATCACTGTCGAGTCACCGAAAGTCACTTGGACTTCCGTTGACAAAGCGATTAATTCGAACGGAGTCCGTTTCTTCTACCCATGTTACGATCAACTCGAAGCATCGTTTCATCAGTACCTGTATTACCAGTTGATAGAAACAAATCGCAGTCTCGTTAGACTCGAGTTTTTAGAGAGAACATTACAAGTTACGTAGGACGGTTTCGCATGGGGCGCTCTTTAACCGAACTTTCATGACAGCCACTGCAAAATGTGATTTTGATCACAAATGAAAATTTACGTGTTTTTACAAAATGTTAGGTTTTACATACGGTAGATTACAAAATACTGAGAAGGCTGCGGAGGGAAATATCAATACCATCTCACGACCACTCCATAACAAGTAAGAAAGGTGTTCGTAGTGGATGACGGGTTTTAGTAGCTGCTGTGGTCCAAGATGTCTATTTTTCAACCCGTGACACAAGTTCGTCTTACAAATGTGGCGGTTGTCCGGTAAGATGGAACACAATTACTTCTCTAGAGAGAAAGAGTTTTCTGGCTCTCGCTCGTTGTAAATCGTTTCTAACGTAATACTTCTTCTAGGCTGAATAAAGGTGGGCGGCGTTTTGAAGTAGCATGCTACAAAAATAAGATTGTTGATTACAGAAATGGCAAGGAGAAAAATTTGGACGAGGTTTTGCAATCAGAATCCATTTTCAGCAATGTTTCGAAAGGAGTACTTGCAAATAAGAAGCAACTGAATGAAATTTTTGGTACAAGTGACGAGATGCCTATAATTGCTGAAATTTTGAAACGTGGTCAAGTGCAAATAAGTGAAAAGGAACGCGAAGCCTACTACGAAAACGTATGGAGGGAGGTTTCAACTCTTGTATCGGAAAAATGTGTTAATCCAGTGAATAATCGTAGGTATACGCCTGACATGATTCGGCAGGCAATGAAAATGGCTGAATTTAGCCCTCACCCAACAAAAAAGCCGAAACAGCAATTTCTTGAATGCGTAAAGCTACTGATTGAGAGAGATGTTATACCAATACAACGTGCAAAAATGTGTCTTAAGATTACAATGAATACAGGAGAATGTCTAAACGAAGATATACTTCTCCATTTGAAAGAAATCGGTGCAGAAATATTCGACAAATCCACGGATATATATTCGTCTAATGTTGAATTTCTTCTTGAACCATCATTATACCGCAATCTAGAAAAAATTTCACACAGTTATCATGCTAGTCTCGAAGTAGTTCGACTGACAGTGATGGAGGAGGGAGATGCTGGTTTAGAACTTGACCTAGTTAGTCGAAATAAAGAACTAGCTCAAGAACATGAACAAACTGAATTACGCAGCAGAGTTATTATTAACGAAGATGCGCTTTCGGACCAAATCACGTCTCGGTTGAAGGTAGAATCTGACAGTGAGGATGATAAGTATGTGACACCCCAGAATTCTCGGAAAGCTGCGAAGAAAGCTCAGAAAAAGAGTAAAAAAGCAAAACGTCGAGAAAAAGAAGCAGAGGCAGAAAGGCTAGCACGAAAAGAGAAAGAAATTCAAAGACAAGCTGAAAGGGAAGCACGGTTAAAGGAAAATGACAAATCTTATGAAGCCATAAAATCGACATATATTGAATCTTCAGAAGATGTTTGCTCTTTTACCAGTTGCAACACTTGTGGTGGCAAGTTCACTAAATCACAATATCGTGCTCATTTCCGAACCGATTGGCATCGATATAATCTCAAGTTAAAGATGCAGGGTGTTCCTTGTATAAGTGAAGAAGAATTCAAACTCGCCGATATTGATTTCTTTTAAATTTTTCTAATAAGTCAAAAAAAAGAATTAATGTTAGAAAGCAGATCTATATGAGATTTTTTCTCAGCAATGAAGTCAAGTTACAAACTAATAAAAGTGTTTGTAAATGATGTGTAGCGCATGATTGCGCGAACTGACAGACAGATAAAAGAATTCATAAGTATCTTTTGTCTAATCACAATAAACACTTGCATTACTAAACATACACGTTTACCACTGAATACTACGAATGTTTACATTACGCTCATTTTAATTAATCAGTTTATTGAGGCCCATCGTTTCATTTTGAATATATGAGATGGTAGCAAGATCTGTGAGGTGAAACAATGGAAGAGCTTAGTAACCTTTGTGAGGCGAAACGGTCGCAGAGCTTTGCTCGCAAACGATAAATAATCGATACAAAAGTCGATAGCTGTGCTATTGCAGATGAAGAAATGACTCATGTGTAATCCATGTAAACACTCTGTTGAGCGAGGAGTATATAAAATAAATGCGTTCATTTAAACCTATGAAAAATGGTCTGATGTGTACCAAAATATCGCATCCTCGATGACAGAGGTAGTTACATACAATAGGGCAATGATAAGGCAATGATAACAATTTTCGATCGAGTACAGTTCTAACTAGGACAATAAGGTTTACTAAACTTATACTTTCGGACTAGCTACCTGAACAGTGCGAATGACAGCCACTAATATTATTCTAGCGGCAGTATCCGCATACATCGCTTGATGAAAATGTAGTTCAGCAATTAATTAGTGGATAACATGCGCAATTCTACTTTATAAAATGTAATTTTTGGAGACCCACCTACATCCATAGTGATTACAAAGCCATTCTATTGAAAGAAATATGCAAAAATGGTGTTATCAGCTCCTAGAAACGTCGAAATTGGCACCGTAATCGCTCCCATTGCAGGTTATTGTTGATCACAAAAGCGATTCGATGCACATGCCTGAAAAGAAGGTTGCTCCTAATTATGTTCCATATTCTGATGATGATAAGACAGCTTCAGTCCAACTCCCCGATGATAATGACCCTCTTAAAAATGATGGCAGATTCAGTCTATTCGAAAAACCGATCACTGATCAGTTTATTAACGCAGAACTGAACCTATCTCAAGGGGAGGACTTCAGGAGTGCCAAGGTAATCAGACGAGCCAAGGACGGAAATGGAAACATTGTTGTATCTTACGACGAGAATCCTTTCCTGAACAGATTGGTTTATGATGTTGAATTTCCAGTTGGTGAGATAAGGTAATATGCAGCGAATGTGATCGTGGAACACAAGTATTCTCAGGTTGATGCTGATGGAGAACAACACCAGTTGTTAGACTGCATATCGGATCACAGAATGAATTGTAATGCAACTGAAAGTGATGGCCCTAACCCTGTGATAAGGGATCCACCAATATCAACCGATTCATATGGGACCGCAAAATGATTGCTTACTTCTTTTATCCTGGAATGCTCCATGTGATTGAGATTCTCGTTGCATGCATCTTACAAACAGATAGTCAGACAATACGTGACAGAAATTCTGCACACACAGATATCCACGGATCGAATTAATTGTAGAGAAAAACGTGACTGTGTCTGTCCTCCCCTTCAATCGTCCGGGGTACAGCTGAAAGAATCACTTCTTTCTGTGTTGCTTCGGAATTTCCCTGCGCTCTGATTCGACGGGATCAACTTGCAATTGGGTAGTGGAGTTCAAGGTCTTTTCCACCACCTCATCGGATGGAAAAGCCAAGAGCTGCTTCCATTGTCTGACTTCCGTTTACCCTTACCAGCTTCAGGGTCAGTTAGTGTACAACCATGAACAATAAACTCCTCTTCTAGTATCTCCTCTTGCTCATCAGGAACTCGAAGTTGATACTCTTCCATTGCCCTCTTTGCACGTCGAATAGACTGAGGTGTTTTTTCTATCACAGGCGGAGTAATCCAATTGACCTTCAGCGCCAACAGTTCTTCATTGGTAGGCTCGCAGCAAGCAATTGTCAAAACATCACCATTAAATTTTAAGGGTATGACAGTAAGAGTAAAGCTCTGTTTCCAGCCTACGTCTCTACCGAAATCTTCCACAATAACACCATTACTCCTCATATGATAAATATTCCAGAATGACTCAAATTGTGTTGTACACCGATCGTATCCTGCCTCTTCAACTCAGATGAATACTAATCTTCCGTCTATATCCTTAACTGCTGTGACAGCATCAAAAAGTGGCAAGTTCACACTGCCCATTCCATTTAATCCGACATGCAGCGGTTCTCATTTACCAGATCAGTGTAGTATATGCTAATCGACTCCGCCAACAACTTCCCTCTCAGCACCTGCATCTATCACCGCATATGACGTATGTCTCGTGCTGCCTTTAGACGTACCAAATAATGTGGCACGCTTTAAAACTCGTGCTCTTGAACTACCCTCTACGTTGCTATTTTTACTAGGATTGGGCTGAGATCAGAATTTGCTTTCATACCCAAAGGACTTGATATGTTCAACAGATTTCACACTACTAACAGGACGTGATTACCCAGACACGTCATGCTAGCTTAATCATAACAGTATCATCCAGGTAGCCAACTTTTACACGCCTTGTCTTGGCACCTTTCTTGGGTGGCTTGTCGGAATCATTGCTCCCCCTATCACTAGAAACATTGTCTCCTTTCTCCATGGTTTTACCGTTAATGGTCATTCTCCTCCATTAACTCAAATTTGGCCTTACATCCTGATCCTTTATCGCACTGAAGAGATTTTTGGGAACGAAAGGAACGAATGGAATTTTACTCCCATTTTCGGTGGAATCCTGTTTATTTTGCTTGCCGGACTTGGATCTCCGGTCAGATTCTTCAGTGTCAGAACCATCATCAGCTCCCCTCATTCTGCGAGTCCGCTAATTCTTAGTATTTGCTTCATCAGCACGTTTCTGCAGGAACTCCTCTCGAACTCGCACCTTCGATCTTAACTCCGCAAAACCACCGGAATGGACGCCAATCTCTGTGCCATAGTCCTCATCGACCACATTCATCTTGAATTCTCTGACCTTCTTTGCATCCGACCAACTTTCCTCTAATTCCGTCAACTTTCGTCCATACATCTTAAAGCTATAATGCACTCCGTTGCAGAGGTATCTTGATCCAATTGAAGGTTGCGAAGTTTCTTCTCCCAATGAGCAATCATGGAATCTTGCTGCTCCCGGCTTAGATACCAGTCATGCAGTGCCTTCCAAGCAGTATAACGTTGATGGGAGCATGGACTGGGTCAGACTAGCAGAAACGAAAGAATCTTATCCGATACAATTAGCCGAGAACGTAATTGCGAACGGCATCTCGCATGAGCCTGCGTTTAATTGGTGGGTGCATAAGGTGTTGAAGCGTAAGAATAGGCTGATTAAGAAAGTGAGAAGCAAGTACTGGCGCACTACGCATAAGTTTGGAATTGCAATACCAAAGTCGGTAGAAGAGGCTTATGAAATTGATAGGCTTACGGGGACTAGCCATTGGACTAGAGCAATAGAGAAGGAAATGAAGAATGTCCGAATCGCGTTTGAAAAACTTGTGGATAAACTTTGCTGTACTTACGTGTACCGCGCGTACTCCGCCGGTCGTAGAGCAGTAGGATGATAAGTACCCTTTGTTCAGATGAAACTGCTGTCTAACCAGTATACCACGTCCAAAGCAACTGTACATACAGATTGCAATGGTATAGGATGATAAATGATGATACAAGCCTAATAGTAGTAGATGTCGGCTGATAACACAATGTAGGATGCTCATGCAGAGCCATCAATAGTATGTTTAGATTATAGTAGTATAGAAACTAGATGTAAAGTATCAAAACAATATTATATATAA
>Ga0209092_10004609_pt1 | contig 11447 bp, 9 predicted proteins | sample FraStrMetagenome_FD_187446 | JGI IMG/M metagenome (GOLD analysis project Ga0209092, IMG submission 187446) | Marine eukaryotic phytoplankton communities from Arctic Ocean - Fram Strait ARC3M Metagenome (SPAdes) (version 2) | ecosystem: Environmental > Aquatic > Marine > Oceanic | place: Fram... | reverse complement strand
ATTTCAAATTTCAAATTTCAAATTTCAAATTTCAAACAGCATCCCGCCTTCGCTTCTAAGAAAAGTTAGCACGCTCCTGTCATTTTCATTGTCCCATTTTGTTTCTCCTTCCAAACTTCATCGAAAACCCGAACACAATCAAAAATATATGCGGAGATTTGAAACTTTGATAGATTATCTCAATGTACGAAAGAGCGCACGTTTGGTATTGAATGTCGCAAAATAAAATTTTTGAATAAATTGAACCAGTAACATTTTCTCCTCGTAGGAAAAAATAAAATGTTTGTGAACAAGGTTTCTTCGAATGAAAATGGAAGAAAACCGTTGCAGTCGATATCGAATATGCGTCAATCTCGTCACAATGGGAATAGGAGGAAAAAATTTACTGCTAGAAAAAACAAATATTATAATTATTCTCAAATGTCATCGAGTGGCACAGAGAAACGACAACGGAGGCGGCGATGCAGGAACGCTTTCTTTTATCTCATATTGAATTATTCTGGTGGAATCTTTCTGGTTGGATTTGGATTGTGTTCGATGCTGATGTTGGCTGGTTGTTTGGTACTCATAAGTAGCCCTTCGTTTGTGGAAGTAGTGACTAACGATGATGATGGTATCAAAGAAGTTGACGTTGAAGGTGGTATGCTCCGCGGTCCATTGGTGCATGTGAGTGACGAGAACCGAAATGAAGCGTCAAAAAATCATGACGATGTTGGCAAGATGATGGATCTGGTAGGAAACGATGACGAGTTGATCGAAAATTCACCCACGCTTTCATTTGAAACAAAAGACTTCCTTTTTCTGACAACAGGGAATTTGCCAAGTTATGTTAGTAAAGATATGTCGGCGAAAGGTTTGGAGTTTTCCGATACCGTGCAATCACAACATGACTTTGAGCGTGAGTTCACAATAAGTGCTTTCGTCTATCTCGAAGTAGATGAGTTGAATGATTCGAGAAGAAGTAGGACCATATTATCAAATAAATCGACTCCCCCGCAATCTTTGAAATGTGACGCGATTCCATTATATGCAAGGTCTTCTGAGATAAATGAATTACATGGAGGTGGTTATCGTTTGTTTGTTAATAGTCCTCATACAGCGGATGAAAATTTATGTTTCGAGTATATTTGGAAGGATAATGACGGTGCGATTGCGTGCTCTCGCGTTATCGCAGTGGGATATCCAATATTTTCGAAGACATGGTTTCATGTCGCTCTCAGCGTTGACGAAAATTCGATATCAATGTTTATAAATGGTGACAATGTAATTACCGAAACTCTGAAAGGATCACCGCTTTTGGAAAGTGGTAAGAAATTTAGAATTGGGATGAATCACGACGAAGGACTTCCCTTGCACGGTTATGTCGGAATGTTAACGTTATTTCCAAGAACGTCTGTAGATACCATCAATATTGAAAATTGGTATCAATTGGGGGCGAATCTTCATCATAGTAATGCTCATCTTCAACATTTCAATGGCCTTCTTCTTCCTTTATTGCGCCCTTTGTCATCGAGCGACTTTACTAAAAGTGGTGTTCACATAGTTTTATCCCAAAAAAGAGAAAATGCAGTAGAAACAAATGATAAACAATCCGACTCAACATATTCTACGTTTAGCTGCGTGGGATTGAAAAATGACATGTATTATTATAAATACGTAGACGGGGCTATGGACTACAACACTGATTTCGAAACGGGAGCTAGCAACGACGAGATCACCAGATTTAGAAGAGAAGCTATTAAACAAGCAATGAAACATGCATGGGACGGATACAAACAATACGCGTTTGGTTTTGACGAATTGCGACCTGTTTCGCTAGATTCACAAAATAATTGGGGCGGTTTTGCTGTAACTTTAGTTGACGCTCTTGACACACTTTGGTTGATGGGGATGAAAGATGAATTCATAGAAGGCCGTCGGTATATTGCTGAAAGCTTAAACTTGGAGAACGTAAAAGAGAAAGTTTCAGTGTTTGAAACAACGATACGAGTACTTGGTGGGTTGATCTCGGCTTATCAAATGAGTAAGGACAGAATTTTTTTGAAGAAAGCGGATGACCTTGGTTCGCGACTTTTGCCCGCCTTTCAGACAGCATCTGGTCTACCGAATGAATTTTTATCCTTGAATAATTTGGAAGGGATAAGGAGATCAGGAAGGATGAAATTCGGCTTGGCGGACATTGGAACACTTCTACTCGAATTTCGGTATCTATCTCAGCTAACTGGTAATCAAACTTACAGGGAAAAAGTCGATCATGTATTTCGCCAACTTGAGGCAATCCACCCTCCTGATGGCCTGTTTCCTAATCGCCTAGAGGGTGTTGGTGTTAATGTGAAAATACCTTTACACGGGCTTTACAATATAAATATTGGTGGGGGTGGTGATTCCTTTTATGAATATCTATTGAAGACATGGCTAATGTCAAAGAGAACCGAAAACAAGTATCGAGAAATGGTAAGCTACCTTACAATTAAGTAGCAATACTCGTTCTCGCCCAAAGCGCACCTCATCTCTATTATAAAGTACGATCTTGCAGTTGATGGAATACATAAAAAAATGTTGTTTTTGACGAAACCGAATGGATTAAAGTATATTGCAAAACTAACTAAGTTCCGCGATAAAGTTAAAGTTGTTCACGAAATGGATCATTTGACTTGTTTCATGGGCGGCACTCTAGCCCTTGGTGCTTATACTGACCCTAATGGAATTGTAAGTGCTTCGAAATGTATTCTTTTTTCGTAAGGCCTCTACATTTCCTTTCGTTTAAACAGAAATCGGCGAGAGCGCAACGAGATTTATCAACTGCAAAGGCGTTGGCATATACTTGTTATCAAATGTATGCTCAAATGACCAGTGGCTTGTCACCCGAGGTCGCTGTATTTCATACCGAAGGAAGTGTGGAAGGAATATGGAAAAGTCAAAAGGGCTCAACGGAATGTGATCTTCGCGCGCATGATTCAAAGTCATTCTACTCACTGCGACCCGAGGTTTTGGAATCACTCTACGTACTTTACACGCTAACAAAAGATCCTGTTTACCGCGATTGGGGCTGGGAAATATTCAATGCTATTGAAACGAATTGCCGCACAATGTTTGCATATGGAGCTTATAAAGATGTCACTACTGTTGGGCTGAATGCAGAGGATAAATTGGAGTCATTTTTCTTTGCCGAAACGCTGAAGTATGCATACTTACTCCATGACCCTGATACTAATATTGACATTCTGAAGGATTACGTTTTCAACACCGAAGCGCACCTGTTTCCACTTTTGGAAAAATCTAATGTTTAGCACATAGAAAATATCGATAATTTTAGTTATCAACTCCGCACTTCCTCAATCTTTAACCGAACAACTTGGTTTGTTTTGTTTAGAAATGAAGATACACATCGTAAGTTTTTTGTTGTGGCTATGAATAATGAGCATTATAATGGAACGAAGAAGGTAAGATTCATCCTATTATTAGAAAGAATAGGCAATTAGATTCTATATTCTGTCTCAAGATGCATATCGAGAGCTTTGTGCTGCGACTTTGAAAGATGGACGGTATATATAGTAAATATTTCATAATCAACCAAGTAAGGTTCAATCTATCAATAGAAACAATAAACAATTACATTCTATGTTATTTTTTGTTCCTTCGATTCGGAGCTCGCCATTATAAAATATGAATTATGTAGTAGCTTTTCTGCATATTCACAGGTGGAAGGTGGTCATTTTTTACATGAAGTTTTTGTCACACTAGGTAGATGTTATAAATAAGTATGCAATTGAAAAGAAATAGAATTCCATTGAACATAACAACAAACTTTTCTAGGAAGGGAAGACAGAGGAGCACTAAATTGAGGCCCTCGCTCTCACCTACCCCGTATATTACACAAAATACGAAGTATAATATCTGCAGCTGCAAAGGAACATTAAAATGAATGTTGGAAGGACCTTGATATTCAAAAAGTAAGAAAAAGGTGGAGTAATTTCCAAAAGCAATCACGCTTCTCGTCTTTACTTGGATATTATAGTGACGGAAAGGCACTACTATCATTTGTGTCGATACTAGCGTCGGGCTTCCTGTCAAATTTGCGACCACCATCTCGTCGGTTGCCCCGTCCTCCTCTTCTATCGCCTCTGCGACCGTCACGACGATCATCTGGTCTTTGAGGTGTAGAGACTTTGAAAGACGGAATAAGCTTTTCAACCTCCTTCTTTTCTTTGTTTTTCTTTCGCAATTTCTTTCCTCCGCCAGCACCAAAGTAAAGTTCGTCCGCTTCCTTAGCAGCTACAGCCTTACCAGCGAACTCACTTTCCAAGACCTTGGCTTCTTTGGGAGCAAAAAGGTCATTGCTAGACTGAATTTTTGCTTTCTCCGCGAGATATTCATCTAAAGAAAAGGTAACCGGCTCAACTTCTTTCGGTTCAGGTTCAGCTTCAGGCGCTTCTTCGGTAATCTCATCTGATTTAAGTTTAGAATCATCAGCTTCAGCAGCAGCCTTCTCGGCAGAAGCTGAATGTTCAGCTTTCTTTGCCGCATCCTTATCCGATCCCCAGTTACGAGCTCCACCACCGCCTTTCTTTATTTCACGCCCGCGGCCAGTACCACTGCGACGATCATACTGGCGCTTTCCATCACGAACTGGCGCGCGCCCTTTCTTCGTTTTACGGTCTCCGTGACCGTTCTTTCGAGGGGCATTCGTTTGCTTCGAGGGTTCAAGTGGTTTTGAAGGCTTCTTTGATTTTGTCTTTTCCTTTACAGGAGCCGGGGCTATCACCCTCTCATCGTCAGAATCATCCAGAGCTGCGAAAAAGTTTGTCTAAAAACAAATCGAATTTGGTAAAACCAGAAATTAACATTTCATTTCAAACTGAAAAAAATCCTTTCCAAAAGTATTGTCATTTGCAAGTTGTATTTCAGCCTCAGGCAGAATCTCTCTTAGGTACATTACGAAACATTCTTTCCGAGAAATAAAATAAGAGGAAATACGCATCCTTCTACCTCAACACAATTTGTGCATACCCACCACCACTGAACATCATCGAATCTGCCAAAAGTGCTCTCAAACATCGTCCACGCCCACACTCACATTTTCCCTTAGTTATTTATAACTCCTATAACTTATCCTATCATTCGAAAAACCTTTTCAACACAGAAGTACTTACCATGATCGCATATAAATATGTATATGACCTGTCCAAACTGTTAGGAATTTATGCAGACCAATCAAAGGCTACCAACAACACACCAAAATATATTATATTCTAACTAAACAGTAAAAGGTGCGTGATGTGTTGAAGTCCTCTCTCGCGTACAAGTTTTTTGGTTGTCTCCTGTCCAATCTCTTGCCCCCTTTCAAGGGTCACCCGATAGTTTTTTGACGCGGAAAGGTGTGTGTGGTCCTCGTGTTACTAACATTAACTTTGGTAAAACTAAATCAGCCACAAGCTAAATCCGTCCAAAGTTCGCATCGCACAAAATCCGGAAATTGTACCATCTGCCAATGTTCTTCGCACGCGATCGCTGCCCCTACTCGTGTACGATGTTGACCCACCATGTTGAAGTACGTCGTTCGTTCCATTGGACGAAATATCTGTCGGTGCGTACGTGTATGTCACATGTAGGCATTCGTTCTGACGGAACCCAAAAAAGTTTTGAAAACAAAACACTCTTGTGATGTAAATGTAATTCCGAAGCGTGAATCTTCAACCGATTCTCAAATTCGTGCACGCATATGCTACGCACAACACCTCTAAAAGACCCTCCGATATATCTTTATTATATATATATCCTCTCTCACCTCCCTCCTGCGTTAACAATGACATGTTACAGGAAACGAACGGAAATTAGAATTATTGCTATTGCTTTATTGCTAGTAAGCATTCGATTGACGGAATGGTATGTTTTTCGTCATTTATGTGTGTGCGCGTGTGTAATGGTTCAAGTTTCAAGTTCGAAGTGTAAGCATGACTCGATTCTTCTCTATGGGTCGTTCCTATGATTTCGTCCTAGTATGAAGTGCTTGCTTTGGGTCTAGGTGGTTTTTTATTATTTGTGTGTATCCTATCTCTTCCTCTCTCGCTCTCTCTGCATTTTTCGATTTTCATGGTTTGAAAATTATTGGAAAGGAAACGATAGCATAATTATGTTCAATTTTCCAATGTATGACATTTTGCTATTGTTGTTAATTCTTGTTTCGTTTGTCCATGAAACGTACAGTTTCATCACATCGTCGTCGTCGTTGCAACAACCCCGTCATTCGATAACATTTGAATCGAACAGTTGTCTCTACAATAAACGTCGAAAGAATGGTAGAGGCAATGACAACAGTGCACGAGGATTTGGCAAAGATAGTAGAGATGGTCCTCAAATCAGCGTTGCATCGCCGATATCTTCCTCCTCCTCTGATCCCATATCATCGAATGTTCAGGATGAATGTGGTGGTAAGAATCAAAATCGAATTCCGGGATATGAATTTGCACATAGCGTGGATCGGCAAGGCAAAGCACTTGTGAGCGATATACGGAAAAGGTTGACGTTGTTTCAACCTGAACATGTTAGCAGTGATACGAACGATCAAAATGTTTCGACTATTATAAATCACTTGCGTTCGTCTGATGAAGATGCTTCCGCAGGATTGGGTAGCAAGTTGGTTAGTGGATCTGAAGAATGGAATAAGTTAGTACAGCACAAAGAGGAAAGCATTGATAAGATGCATCTAAGAGATATGTTGGTCGATGATGAGCGATGCGATAAGATGTGTGTAGAGTATGATGGGGTTTATCTTGACTACTCACGGCAACGTACGAGCCTTGAAACAATGGAACTTCTGAACTCTTTAGCGAAAAGGCAAAAATTACAGCAAAAGATTGAAGAGATGATGTCGGGTGAAAAAATAAATTTTACAGAAGATCGTGCCGTTCTTCACACTGCTCTACGTGCCGAAAAGTCAGCTATTGGTTCGATTACAGTTGATGGGCAAGATTGTGTTGGCGACGTCCATGCAACACTTGATCAAGTGAAGCGCTTTACAGATGCCATTCGAAATGGAGACATTCGTGGGTATACGGGTAAACGATTGCGTAATTTTATATCAGTTGGAATTGGAGGTTCATATCTTGGTCCTGAATTTCTTCATGAATGCTTAAAGACGGAACCAGATGGAATTAATTCTGCTCTTGGTTATAACTTGCGATTTTTGGCCAACGTTGATCCAGTAGACATCGAAAGATCATGCTCTGACTTGGATCCAGAAGAGACTTTGATTATAGTCATTTCGAAGACATTTACAACCGCTGAAACAATGCTGAATGCCAGAACGATGAGGCAATGGCTATGGGATTTTATGGGAAATGATAAGGAAGTCGTTCGCAAACACATCATTGCATGTTCTTCGATATCGGCAGCTGCGAAAGTGGAAGAGTTTGGTATCAATACCAATGATTACTTCTTTAAATTTTGGGATTGGGTAGGTGGACGATACTCTGTGTGTTCTGCGGTAGGCGCAGTTCCCATTTCCCTCCAGTATGGTTTCAATTTATTCGAAAAATTTTTAGGGGTACGTGTGTTTTACAAATTTTTCTGGATACAAGAGTATCTAATCTTATGGTCTTTGGAAATACAGGGAGCAAGGTCAATTGATAAACATTTTCTTTCAGCACCATTTGATCAGAACATTCCTGTCATAATGGGACTTCTTGGTGTTTGGAACCATTCGTTCATGAACTATAATTCGCGAACGACTTTACCATACGCGGAGGCATTGTTGAAGTTGCCTGCTCACATTCAACAACTTGATATGGAAGTAAGTATAAATGTCTTGTATCAGAGATATATTCAGCCACTTACACATCCTTTACTGTATTAGTCAAATGGTAAACGCGTCACTAAACACGGTATCGAAGTCGACTACAACGTGGGGGAAATTGATTTTGGTGAAGCTGGAACAAATGGCCAACACTCCTTTTATCAACTCCTTCATCAGGGTCAAACTGTACCATGTGATTTCATTGGATTTGTTGCTTCTCAGCACGACTTGTGTTTAGATGGAGAAAAAGTTTCTAGTCACGACGAGTTAATGTCAAACTTCTTCGCCCAACCTGATGCACTTGCGAATGGGAAAACTGTTGATGACGTTCGTGCCGAAGGTGTTAGCGAAGACTTGATAGTCCATCGCGTTTTCCATGGCAATCGCCCATCGCTATCTCTTTTGTTGCCGAAATTAACTGCGTATGCCGCAGGGCAATTGCTTGCTATTTACGAACATCGAACGGCTGTCCAAGGATTCATTTGGGATATAAACTCTTTTGATCAGTTTGGTGTGGAACTTGGCAAAAAGTTAGCTAATGATATAAAGGAACGTGTGGCTAAGGCAAGAGCAAACCCAACTGAACCGATTGTGGCGTCTAATCCATCAACAGCTAGGTTGTTAAAATATTATGGTAAGTTTTAGTAGATATCGGGACAGAACTTTCATGGTTTCATTCATCATTTTTTTCATAAATTTAATTACAGTCGACAATTCTGAGGATGCGTGTGCATCAGAATATTCGTTTAATCTTGGATCGATAACAAGGAAGACATACCTCGATCAAATACCAACACCTCCCACAAGACACGATCTCGGAGGATCGAAAAGTAGAATAAATTAATGTAAGGGGACCGTGTTGATTTTGCGTCTTGGTGAGATGTAGAATAGTTTTGTTTTTAAATTATCGAGGAAGTAATTGTTATTTCGTGACAACTACGGTATCGAGTGAAGTCCAAAGTCTTTACCGACACTCAATTTACATGTTGATATATACAAAATAAGTAGCCGAAATTAATCCAATATAATTGAATCATCTCTGAAAATATACTAGATTGTTCTTTTGAAGCCATGGGCTTTCAATGCCACAAGAATCAAAAAGCAATATATCTTTTCCTATCTAGAATTGATCACATTTTAACCTTGATCCTCATATTATGCTAACGGCGTTACGAATTTCTTTCAGAACTGTCTCGCATGAAGCAACGAGTAGCAACAATAACAACTTGTTTTCATGATCAATATATATGATGTGAAACTAAGGATGTTGGTATTACGAAAATATAATACGAGCGTACAGTTGATATTCGAAAAATGAAACGTAACGCAATGCTTTCCACTTTAGCCAAATACGAATCCCACAACGACAGATGAGAATACTTTCTCCATTTCCACGACACAACACGATCAGAAATCAGAACCGGGACCGGGACACGACAAGAGACAAGACGCAATCCAATCAACCCCAGAAATGAAAAAGACAAAATACGATCCAACAGAAGAGAATCCTTTTGAATGTCAACCGTCACGAAGGTAGCGAACGAAAGATAGAGCAAGATTCATATCCACTCATTGTAATATATTACGTCTGAACAATTGCATTATTATCAAGGCAAAGTCGCGTTGGAACAAAAGTTGCGTTTCATTTTCTATATTTTTTATAAAATAAGTGACACACAAAATTGCTATGAATCGATCAGTGCACAAAATCTTGACCTGCACCAAACTTCCAAGGTTTCGTCGAACATCTTGTTTTTCAACACTCCTGCTGGATACTCATAATGAACATGATATAGGAGGTGCAGAAGAAGAAGAAGAATCATTATCATCAAATTCGTTTCCTGCTACGACAAGTTTGGTAGAGAAAAATGAGAATGTCATCATTCCCAAGGAACATGTTGGTGTCCCAGGCGAAGGTACATATCGTCGAATGAATTTGTTTACGGCGATTAACAGTGCGTTAGATGTGGCATTGAATACGGATGATTCTGCCATTATCTTAGGTGAAGATGTAGCATTTGGAGGAGTATTTCGGTGCACGATGGGCCTTGCCGAGCGGTATGGTTCGCATCGGGTATTTTCTACACCGCTCACGGAGCAGGGTATTGCTGGATTTGCTATTGGTTATGCTGCACAAGGAGGAACAGCGGTGGCGGAGATACAATTTGCTGATTATATCTTTCCTGCATTAGACCAGATCGTAAATGAAGCAGCCAAAATGAGGTATAGGTCTGGTAATCAATGGAATTGTGGTGGCCTGACTATTCGGGCTCCATGTGGCGCGGTTGGGCATGGCGGTCATTATCATTCACAAAGTCCGGAGTCTTACTTTACAAATACTCCAGGCCTTGTGGTTGTCACCCCTCGCTCTCCAACACGTGCTAAGGGGCTATTGTTAGCAAGCATTCGCTGCCCGGATCCAGTGATTTTCTTTGAACCGAAGGTATTGTACCGATCTGCCGTCGATGATGATGTTCCGGTAGGGGACTATGAGATTGAAATTGGTAAAGCAGATATTGTTCGATCTGGAGACGACGTGACGCTAGTTGGGTGGGGGGCACAAGTACGTGTGTTGGAAAAGGCTGCAGAGCTTGCTGCTAATAATCTTGACGGCATATCCTGCGAGGTCATTGACTTGCAAACCTTATTGCCATGGGATGTTGATACAGTTGCAAATAGTGTATGCAAGACTGGTAAACTCATTGTCAGCCACGAAGCTCCATTGACTAGCGGTATGTTATCTGATTGAATCAAATTATTGTCAAAGGTTTCAAGTTCAAATAAATTGTTATTTTTGTATCAATAGGTTTCGCCGCTGAAGTTGCATCAACCGTTCAAGAAAAATGTTTTTTGCATCTTGAAGCGCCGATTCAAAGGTTGTGTGGTGCTGATACGCCTTTTCCTTTAGTATTTGAAAAGTATTACCTTCCTGACATGCATAAAGTATTTTCCGCGATAAAAAACGTTGTAGAATATTCGACGTAAAACATCTAGATGTATGGGGGGGGGGGAGGGGGGTCACATCAAAAATATTAATTGCTCGCTTAATAGTAAGTTTTTTTTGTAATGTTGAAAAGTGATAGTAATAGGAAAAGACATTCTTGGAGTAAATCCATCATTGTACTATATATTTGAAAAATTGATAATACCACCTACAATTATTTGCTCCTTAGCGAAGGTGGCTGCATAATCACAAGAAGCAGGAAACATAACTCCTCCGAGCTCTACGGATCACAAAAGGAAAGGAGCTTACTCTTTATTCAAGAAAAGGTTCCAAGTTGCGCTAGGTTGTATGGCGATAAGGACTCAGACTGAGCTAATGATACGTCGGGTACAATTTATAAGAAGAACAAAAGAAGCTGCAACTCAGAGAAAATGATGACGCGTATTATATGTTTCGATCATATAACAACTGCTACTAATCCTCTTCCGAACCTGTAACTGATGTAGAGGATGATTTATAACTACAAAGCAATTTATACCTGGTACAATAGTAGAAGTTAACAAAATAAAAGCATACAGATTTAAAAAAAATCATGATAGATGATGTTCAGTGTCCACTACAGAGACTTGGCAGAGTGTGCGCTTGTCTTCTCCTGTAGCTTCCCCGCCCCGAAACGGTATTTTAAACTTATGAAGGCTACGGGTGTAC
>Ga0209092_10004608_pt1 | contig 11448 bp, 9 predicted proteins | sample FraStrMetagenome_FD_187446 | JGI IMG/M metagenome (GOLD analysis project Ga0209092, IMG submission 187446) | Marine eukaryotic phytoplankton communities from Arctic Ocean - Fram Strait ARC3M Metagenome (SPAdes) (version 2) | ecosystem: Environmental > Aquatic > Marine > Oceanic | place: Fram... | reverse complement strand
ACAGTCGTTAATACATTTAACTTATCGTTTAATATCTTTTCAATTCATACATTTTATCATATTATGGTTCAAGTGTAGTGAATCGATCTCCAATTGACTTCAGTCGGAATCAAAAAGATAAAAACCTTAAAGACGGTGTAGTGCAGAGTAGATTACTTCGAAATAGATAAATACAAATTTTTATCTAGGTTCTCTTTTTGTACCATGCAAATACAAATAATATAAGAAAGATACAATGTTTAAAGTCAAGTTCTTTTTTCATGCAAATGTCCTTTTCTATTTTAGTTTTTTTTTTTTCAATTTTGATCGACACTTGCATGAAAAAAGGAATTTAATCGTTACTTTTTGTTACAGATGACTTGTATGTATTTAGGATCATCTATCCTAAATAATGACGTATGTACTCTTAAAAAAGTTGAAAAAAAACTAAGTAAACTACTCATTACTCCCGGTTTACCCAATTCCCTGTATATCTACATAGAAGTCCTGCAATTGAAATTGCCTAATTATTTTATGTTAGAAGAAATCAAGAAAAAAACGTAGAGACGTTGACACATTTGGCCATGGGTTCCAGTCCTGTCATGACCATTTTGAGGATTTTGGAAAATCTTTCTTATGCACTATTCCTTAATTGGTTGTTGAAAAGTCAAACTACAAATAATACATGTTTCTGACAAAGGTGTAACATTGAAAATTTTCAGCAATATCAACCTTGAACACAAAAAACAATCATGAGTTATACCGAGGTGATTTGGGGGGTTCGGAGTGGCTATATTTTTTAATAACTGAGTGCTACATCACCAATCAATTACGATTCTGACACTTGAAACAAAAAAGTTCCATGACCTGTGTAAAGAGGAGAGACAAATTCACAAAAATAAAGTGAAGTGGAGTCAATGAAAGTATAACAGAAAGGTGAAACTAGTAATGGATAGTGTGGCTCCTTTGTTAAGAAGTGAACAAAAAATAGAGTTCAAATAAAAAAAATGAATTCAAGGCAATGATAGTCCAGACTTATTTCAATCAAGTGCCGAACATGTTTTGAAAACATATAAGATTCCGTCAAGAGAAAAAGACAAGATTCCATAAATGACGTCAAACAGCGAAAAAAACGGACACGTTAACGGACGCGATTAGTTTCGGCTGTTTGGAAAATATTCAATAACTGCTCAAATCTACCGTACATTAAAACGTACGAAGTTATAGTCGCACGTTAGGAAATAAGTCTGCTGTTTTGTTTTGTAGGAAGAGCGAAGAATCAATAAGTCAACAGAACTTGTTTTCCTTGTTACTTTGACACCCCTAAATAGCAGGTCGGCCGTTGGTCAAGAAGAACATTCGTTGAGAGTGTAGCATCTGTCTTTGTTGAAAGAATAGTTCCATTTTATCTGTTTGCGTCTGAGGCAGCCACTATCGTCTTTGAATTTGGAAGCGTCTCGACAATACGCGCGGAAGGCAAAAAAGGAAGCACACGCAAGGTCATAAGAAAGACGATACCAGAACGCGCGAACAAACGGTTCACTGATAGTCACTTTCATAAAAAAATTAACTATTCCAAGCAATATAATTTGAAAGCCTATCAAAATGTCGACGGGCGTGTCTTCAATTATTCTGTTCAAATTTCGTTCAAACCCGAACTTTGAGCCCTTGCCTATGCCTGGTACTTCCGCACGTCTGTTTGATGTCAAACGAGCTATAGTTCGAGCAAAGAAGTTGGATCGAGGAGGAACCCCAGAGTTTGATCTAAGTGTTAAAAATGCAACCACCAATGAAGAATATTTAGATGAAAGTATGCTATTACCCCGCGGTACTCGTGTAATCGTACAAAGGCGACCAGCCGTTGCAGGGAGAGGTTTGTTAGCTCGTATAGCGCAAAGCGAGACGGGGGGTGTTTCCTCTAGTGTTATGAATACTAGTCTTAATTCTCATAGTAATAGTAGTTATTACACTATAAACAGCCGAGATCGAGATGAAGAAGATGAATTTGTAGATAATGACGAAGAGGATGTAAGCCCAACAGCACAGCCTAAAGCTCCTCCTGCAGAGGACACAGAACTTGCTGCATTGAAAGCTGTAATGGACGAGGGATCTAGTTTGTACAGACCCGGAGGTGCTATTGGAAACAAAACTTGGACAATGGGAGGTGGAAGTATGCCCGCTGGAAGTGGTATGCCGCAAAAGCAACCCCATTATCAGAGACATCAAAAGCATCATGTACGTCCAAATGCAGATCCTGAACTACGTGAACAGGAACAGCGCCAGCAACCAAAGAAACGAGCAACTGGTATTCCTCGCACTTTTTTACAGTTTGAGACTGGAACCAGTGGAGAGAAAAGTGATGATAATGAAGCTGGACTAAATGATGATAAAACTATGGATGTAGCTGGTGGAGGACTTGCACGGATCCAACCAAGCACTGCTGGGTTTGCTGAGCTTATAGCTCACAAAGGTGGACAATCTTCAGGTCACCCCACTAGGTCTATTGAATACGCACTTAAACTAACTTTCACAGATATTCCTAAAGATATTACATGTGGCATCTGTAACGGATTAGTGAAAAACGCCATGTTCTTGCATTGGGATGAAGAAGGTAGAACTGCTTGTGAAACATGTATTCGTGATGCTCTTACAGATAATGGGTTTCGTTGCCCTCTTACAGGTAAGGAAGGAATAAGTCCCGACGAACTATTTCCTAACCACCAGCTTAGAAAGGCGGCAGATAGGTTTGTGAAGGAAGTTATGGAAAAAGTTGAGTTAATTGAAAAAGAGCAACTTCGCGAAGAGGAAGAAGCAAGGAAAGAGGAAGAAAAGAAAATTTTTGAGGGTGATGCTGGAGATAAAGGTATCATCGTCTCTAAGAAACGGGTTAGAGAAAAATCCGGAAATGATTTGCTGAGTGATGACGATGATGATGACTTCGGAGGAGATGTATTTGATGTTTCGAAGGATGAAGTGCCTGAAGATGAAGATGAAAAAGTTGAAAGTGAAGAAGAAAAAAATGAAATTCTTGCTACTGAAAAATCAAATAATGTTTTGACAACAAAAAGTGATGAGCCAAATACTAATACCTCAATTTCTGATACCAATAAAATTCTAAATCCACTTTTGGATAGTAAGATGACTAACGAAGTTCAATCTGAAACAAAAAATTCCAATGAAGGTGCTGGAATAGATCCAGCTCGTGTTAATGTAACTATTGCAAATTTGTCTAATAAATCAAAACAACCGCCAGTGAAAAAAATTAGACGTGGACCACCTGCTGGTTATGCTCTGGGACCAGCAGGGGGAGCTGTCGTGACTCCCACAGTACCACCGCCTTTCCCGCCACCAGGAGCTCCAAATTTGCCACCTCCACCCGGAGCACCAAATTTACCACCTCCTCCTGGAGGACCAAACTTACCTCCTCCACCTGGAGGACCAAATTTACCCCCCCCACCACCTCGCCTACCAAACCCTAATTTACCCGGCGGAAGAGGGAATGGTCATGGTGTCCGTGGAGGTGCTCATCAAAATAATTTTAATAATAACTTTAATCACCAACAAAACTTCCATGGTGGAAGAGGACGAGGACGAGGTGATGGTGGAGGTAGACCATTCCATCATCGAGGAGGGCCAGGTTTTGATATGAATGGGCGTGGACGCTTTGGGGGATCACAACCTCCATATGAAATGAATTCTGAAGGTAGCAACAATCCCCAAAGACACTCCAATTATCATAACCAAAAGGTAAGTGATATTAATACACCCTGTAATTTTTGATTGAAAACTTGTCTGCATGTACTTCAATGAATGAATATCTTTGTATATGTGGTTTGCATGGGAGACTCTTGTTCAGCTTTATTTAATCCAGATAAACAAATCTGTCATAGCTATATACATGCGTGCTTACTTATTTATAAGAAAACATGAGTCTCAATAAAGGTCACAAATTGATGAGATCTGACGATATACCCTAATATATTTATACTTCTCTAGCATTGAACAATTAATCGTAAAATATTGACCTGAATTTTATATGATGAAACAATTCATTATTTTGGTTACAGTGACGATCTCTCTTTTTTCTCACATTATACTGTTGCAAACTTTTCAGAAAAATGATCAAAGGTCTAAAGAAGAGCAGGACAACAAGCATGGCAACAAACATTCTCTGCACTCAGCAGGAAAGGATGGACCACTGCAACAATATCACGATGATCGTGAGAGGTATCACGACGGTCCAAATGGCCAAGGACAGAGGCATTTCAATCAGAGGAATAATTTTCCACACCGTGGTGATGAACGTCACCGTGGAGGACGTATAGATAATGGGAGAAGATTCGATGATGGAGGAAGATGGGGTAACCAAAGGAGAGATGGAGAAGGAGGCAGATGGGGAGGTGGACGAATGGGCAATCAAGGAAGAGGTGATGGAGGCCGATGGGGGGGAAGGTTTGGGGACGGAGGAAGATGGGGTGGAGGGCGAGGTGGTAGAGGTGGACGTGGTGTGCGTGGCGGAAGAGCATTTCACGGGGGACGAGGTCATTTTCATGGCAGTGGTCGTTATTGAACCAATTTCGAGGCCTCTATTTCGATTTGTGTTCCGTGATATATGCTTGAGTACACATTGGCGGTCCAGTGTTATTATAGGTGAAACAGAAGAAACCTATTCAGCTAAAATTTAAAACGAATTTCTATAGTCTAACTTAAAACCAATGAATAAACAAGTTTAAAAGGACTTTTTAAATTCTTTTTCAATATATTTTAAATTCATTTATTCTTTAACTTTATCTTTAAGATATAGATTATCTCTAGGACTGTTCACTTACGCCCTTAATCCATATTCTTCTTCAAAATGTTCAAGTGCTGATTCCATTTGACTATCAAAAGTAGCTTTCCATTCATTGCAGACGTCACTTGACAACTCGGCATGTTCTACATGTTGATTGAGAGGCAAAATTTCCATCTCCAAATCTTCCTCATTTTTCTCTTTATATTTATTTCCTTGTTTCGAATACTTCCATGTTTTGGATTGTTTCTTTTGAAGCGTTTCCTGTAAGATCCTTGTTACTTTATGAACATCAAAGTGCTGGTGCTTATTTCTACAGTGATACGTCTCAAGATTCTTCAAGCAGATGCAAACAATTTGGTTTGCCTATATGAAAGAATAAAAATATGCGTAAGAGTTGCTAAGCCTAAAGTCTTTCCTAGTAAAATCTTCTCACCTCTTGTTGGCTTATTTTGATCCTTTCTAGTAGGTGCCTTTTCAATGTATCCACTGCAATTTTTCCCCGTTGAGATAGTAACATTAATTCCGGAATATATACTGGTCTTTTTGTTGTTTTAAGGATTCTTTCTGGATATGATGGATCTGATTTAATTGGGCACAGGTTATTTTTATTTTTTACTTCTTTCCTCAACTCTATAGGAATATGATCATCTATTTGTTTCTTAGATTCCTTCGTAGGCTTCGATTGTATTCTCTCCTTTCTTTTTTTAATAAGATCTATACACGATGGCTCTTCTATCATCGATGCTGAATCGAAATGATTGATTTCAATTTTTTGAACAACTTTCTTGTTAACAAGTCTACTATCATCTCCAATTGCACCATTACTCCCGAAAGTCTCTGAAGCGTTCTTTTGATCGGACTGATTTCTCCTATCTAATTTAGGGTCACATTTGTGTGCACTTAAGTTCCTTCCTTGATAATTTACTGCATGAATTTTCGTCTTGTCATGTCCATTCATTCTTTTTATCTTTCTTTGAATGAAGCTATGTAAAGGATGTGGCGTTCTTGATTCCATCATTCGTCCAGTTTGCGTTTCTAATGGATATTTTGTTAAACTCTTTTGAATTGGAGCAGGATAAGGTGTGCTTACTCGCCTTGATTTATTTGTTCCACTGTTAAATTGATTTCGTGATTTTTCTTTTTTTCGTGCTCGTTCTACATTTGTTGTCGACATTGGATGTAACGACGGATGCCTCACTGGGATTCTTTTTTTGTTTTGAAAAGTTTTACATTTATTCTTGTTAGTGTTTATTTCGTCAAGACTTTTTGCATTCATTCTAGAAATTAAAGATTCTTCATGTAGTCTCTCTTGCTCTTTCTTTTCTTTTTCAAGTTTTCTTTGTTGACGCCTCAACGAGTTTGCTAATCTCAACACCCTACTTTCCTTTTCCTGTAGAGCATACTCCCTATCTTTAAGTCGATCTTTTCGCTTCACAACGCTGCAACATTTTACGCATGGTGCGGTGGATACTCTTCGTTTTGGTCTATATGGAATAGAAGCGTTCAAATTGATTCCTGTTTCGTGCATTATCCGTCTCCGAAGATTATTTTCAATTTGTTTTTCACGAGCTTGTTCTGCTTCTTTTGCTAAATTTTCACGTTCTCTTTTCATTTGACAAAATTGTCTCCGAAGTGAATTCGCCAGCTTCGTAATTTTCTGACTTTTTTGCCCGAGGTCTTCTTCTCTTCCACTCAGCATGTTTTCTTTTTCTTTCAGTTCCTTTATTTTGGCTTTGTAACGAAACTTCAGGGCTTTGCACGAAAGTTGTTTTGCTCCAGTTGAGGTGTTGGCAGAGTTGTCAGTGAACTGTATACTGCAATCTGAATTTGAACCGGATGTTATTTCTCTTCTTTTATTGGTCATTTTCGAAGGAGATAGACAAGTAGGGGCTGAAAATGGCGGCCCATATCTGTGGCGTCTCTTCTCCGATGACGATGGGCCCGAGTGATATCCTCTATCATTGCATTCTGAAATTTCAACAAGTCTTTCACGAAGTCTAATCTTTTGCCTATTTTTCTCATTCCTCATCACGATGTTTAAGCATACAACCTGATCTTTCAGATCTCTCTGTACCCGCTGAAAGTCTAGTTCAATATCTTGCTCCGGTATTTCATGATGTTGAGAAGATGTATCTTTAAGTTGAGTATCCTTGCCACATTTGACCTTCTTTTGTATTACTGGCATAGAAGCCACAGGTAACAACTCCCTTTTGACACTGTGAACATAATCTTCTTTCTCTTGAAGATTATGTTGATTATCTACGATATTCTTTTGAGAGTAAGAATGAATTGCATTGAAACCAGCATTTGGTAAGATTTTAGATGTAGGCAGGAGAAAATCTTTACTTTTACTATAACTAGTGCAAGATTCTTCGCTATTCGAAGTTTTAGGAATACTCCCTTTTTCATCATTTCTATGTGTCACATTGATATGCTTATTCAAACTCTTTTCTTTCAATTTATTTCTTAGCTGTATACCGCGAATTCTTGCTTGAATTTTTATAATCGTGATTCTTGTTCTAACCGACCTTTTGTAAAAGTAAATTTCACCGTCTTTCAAAATAGTTTTCACAGCCTCATGTGAAATGTCAATTTCTGTTGATGCTTTTGCTAAACTTCGAAGAAAGTAATGGGTATTTTCAACATCTAGCTTACGAATGTATTTACAAAGAGTTAGGCATTCCATTTCATTTGGCATCGAATGCAAGAACATATTGTTTCTCACCTTGACCTGACAAGATTTTTGCAGGAGAAACGAATACATCAACTCTTTCGCCAGTGACAAGTGCGGTACAAGAGATAATTTTAACGAGGAACCGTATCTTGAAAGCATTGTGAGACGAACAATATGAAGCAAAATGAATCACATCAAAATTATTTACCTTCTCAGATCTAGGTAGTCGTTTTTGATAACGCAATTCTTCTTCAGTAAACAAACCTTTCGCAAAGCATAACTCGGTAACATAAAGCCTCACCAGTGTTTGCAAAAATCCAAATGGTGGTTTAGAGAGTAATTGATCTGTTATGAAGTCAGCATGGAAGTCTATTTTATCCTTGAAACTATTAAGAAGTGCCAATTTAGTCGAGTCAATGAAATCATTTTTTACCATCCTATATGTCAATTTAATAGATCACATAGTTCATATTGGAAATGTTCCATATTAATAGCTTCAATGGATCGGGTATTGTTGATAATTTTTCCTGGAAAGAAGCACAAAATATTAAATTTCGAACTTAAAAAATGACGAAAGAAATAATCATTAAATTCTTAATTTAATTTATCTTTTGATTCGTTTTATCATATGCAAATTTAAAACCTAGAAACAGCGTGAAGAGTCCTTCACTTAGTACTTTTAAGCATCTTAGGTTATATTTCCTATCTTTAAAAATGATGGAAACATTGCATTATCGATATTCATTGTTGGTGGACACAATGTAGCGGATTTCTTTTGAAGGCAACCAAATTGTGACATATTACCTAAATCAAATTCTAGAGCTAGAGAGACTTCGGCATCCATCATTTCTCACATGGTAGTTTATAGGGATTAAAAAAGTGTGGCAAACCTTTCAAAGTACAATACGTACGTTTAGTACTGAATTTACTGCAGTCATCATGCGGCAAAACAAATCTCCACTCGATTCCTGCACATGACTGTAGTCTGCTGCGTTCAAAGAAAATAAAGTTGGTAACCAAAACAATAATGGCTCTTCCATCACCTGCTGCAAAAGGCGGAGTCCGCGGTAAGACTTTTGGAAAGCAGCTGGGCCCTCCCCCGGGAAATCCAAGCACTAATGATGAAGAAAGAAAGGTAAATATAAAAGGGAGCGCAACAACAAGTATAGGTAAAAACTTGCAAAACTTACAAAAAGTCAGCATCATAGAAAAAAACAACAAACCAAAGAAAAGAGAGATACATAGACAAGCCGAACTATTTTCTAGTCTTGATCAAGCTGAAAATCTTGCGTTAGAACTATTGTCTTTGGCCTCTTCAACTGCAAAAGTTCTCGCAGATGGAACCGATACTACAACTAAGTTAAAGTCATGGATGGAAAAGGGGAGCAATGGGAAAGAATATTTAGAAAAAATAAGTAAGATACACCAATTGCTATCGCCTCACTCGCATTTGGTAGTTGCATATAGAAATCATGCTGTAGATACGGATACTACAAATACTACGGATTCATCAATAAGTGTAAAGAAAGCTAATACGAATGACTCGATAACTGTTTCCAAAAATAACAATGAAACCAAGGAAGCAAAGAGCATTCCTCTTAAAAACAAGAATAATATGTATGCGGCGAGAGTGGAATTACGTTTAGCTTTGGAAAGAAGAGACGTGTTACAGGAATCACTAAAGTTAGAAAGAGAAACTTATTTGTCCACATCGGATTCCGATGATGACTGTATCAAATCGGTATCAAAGAAAAGAAAAATAGATGAATAATGCTACAGTAGAAAAAATACCCTGTTGTAGCAAATACATCTTGTTTAATTAAACTCTCAAAAGTTTATCCTTATGTACTTGAACTTTCCAATTTTTTACTGTTTTTCTCATAAAGTAGTAAATCCATGTAAGACTTTGGGTTACGTATTGGTCTCTTTTATTCAATTGCAACTTTAATTCAATGTCTTTTGTTGGATCTGCTGGGACACACAAAAACTTTGCTGTATATGATTATTGCAATTTCTACTTAGTTAGCTTTTTATTATTCTTATTCTTGACTAGTAAATTGTTATCTTTTTTACAGGAATGTGATTTGGCGTGATTATTCCGTCTTCATTTGTGTCGGATTTTTTTCAATTTTGTCATTATGGATATTCCACTATACTTTTCTTCTTCTACATTTTGGAATTACTTACACTCTATGATCCATGTATCGATATGAAACATTTATGCATGATGTCAATATATTGTTAAGGGGATAAGGAATCCAAGTAGGAAGAAGATCCACCAAAGAAACTGGTGGTACCACCCTTCACTTTTTTGTTCATGACTACGTATGTAGGAGGGACACCAAAAGAAGTTGACATGGTGGATGAAAGGGAACTCAAATAAAGACTTGTGGATAGAAATGGATCTACTGAACGCAACGCAGTACTCGACAGAGCTGGACTCGCAGAGGTATAAGTGAGAGCACTTGCAGCCATCGTGTCATTATGATAAGAGAAAACGGGTGCATCTTGTAGAGCGTCAACAACTTTGACGTTATCAATCTCTTCTTTTGGGATGGCATAACCAACTTTTTCCAATGTGTGTTCAATCCATGCCTGACCTCGAATCAAATGAGAGACTTTCTCATCAGTATTTTCCTCGAATTCTGGAGAACTCAATCCCATCAAGTCATCGAATTTTTTCTCTTCCTCATCCACTTCTTGTTCTTCTTCTCTCTTTTTGGACCTAATCATATTTTTTCCAAGGATACTGATTCCTGTACCAGTACCAATCTTTTTACTCGCAATCAAAGTCCTACCCAATAGAACCCCAGCAGCCGATCCAATGATCAAAGCTACTTCACCATTTTTGCTTGCGGCTTTTGCTCCTGGCTCTGTTTTCACCACAGCTCTTTTTGAAGCTCGTGTAGTTATCATAGCGGGTCTACGAGTGCTAAACCTTGTGGGACGAGTTGAAGATTTAGATGCTGCTATCTTATGATTTCGACGTTTCGAGGTACGAACTACGGGAGCCCTATTCCTTGTTACTGTCCTGGACGCCGTTGAAGCAGCAGCCGCGTGAGAAGGGGCTATAGCACCTTTATGAAATAGGCTGGTGATAAGTGTACAAATAGCAAGACCAAAAGCCCATTGACGCAGTCTTCCTTTCCTTTGAACCTCTGACTTTGATGGTGTTGAAGGTGATCCAATTTCATGTACTTCATCATTGGTACCTTGCGGATCCAAAAATAGTGTCATATCAAAATGAACATAGGAGGGACTCCCTTGTTTGAAACTTTGAACAACTTTTTGATTTACTAGGGGCGGTGACAGATGAAAACCTAGTGAAGGTAAAAATACCCCCAACATCACTACTCCTGAAAGCTGATTTGTTCGCATGATACAATTACTTTAAAAGAGAGGATTTTCGTGTAAAGATCTGATGGATCTTTTCAATTATGATGATACCCAATGAAATCTTTTTGTGTTGTAAGGGATTCTGTACTTACAACTGTTTTTCAAAATCTTTTCCGAACGACGAAAAACTGCAACAATATGACGTAAAACATCAAATTCTTATCTAAATATTTCCGAAGAACCGATTTTTCTACGATAGATCATGGTACATAAAATGATGGTGTCATGAATAGATTTTGTGTGTCATCAGCATTTCTATTGAAAAAAGGAATGATGGAATAAAGGAGAGATTGACGTCAATTCTGTGTCCTATGTAACATCCATACTTAAATTTATCATCTCTCTCTCTACATTTTTTCAAATTAGACGATTGGACAAAACTGGAGTACCGTAGAACACAAAATATTTGATCGCTCAAAAGTGTGATATTTGGGGGTCAGGCTTCAAGATTTTTGCTATTCTGTAGGGTTTGGCGTCAAAATTTTTGCTATTTTGTAGGGTTTGGCGTCAAAAAATTGCTATTTTTCGCATTTTAAATTGATTGGTTACGGGTGTACACGATGAAGCTAATAAAAGCAAGAAACCAATACTTTCGTTTTCATGACCA
>Ga0209092_10004605_pt1 | contig 11450 bp, 3 predicted proteins | sample FraStrMetagenome_FD_187446 | JGI IMG/M metagenome (GOLD analysis project Ga0209092, IMG submission 187446) | Marine eukaryotic phytoplankton communities from Arctic Ocean - Fram Strait ARC3M Metagenome (SPAdes) (version 2) | ecosystem: Environmental > Aquatic > Marine > Oceanic | place: Fram... | reverse complement strand
AGTTTATTTGTTTTTGATGTTCTTAAAACCCCGTATATACGTAGGAAAATACGAGAAAAAAATAACTTTTGAATTTCACGAACTCAATTTTCCTTCTTAGTACGTTTATACATACGTTTTACGTTTTTATGAACAAAAAAATTACGTAAGCGAAACTCGAAACCGTCGATTTTTGCCCATGGCCAACTTCCGGTCCTAATACTGAAAGAACCCGAAACAACCAGACATTGATCGATAGCTCTACGCCATCACATCACCGAAATCTATTAGACTGTAAGCTTACAGTTTTTCGGAAAGTCATTTGCATTTATTAGCCATCCAGAAAACAGCTTTTACAATTGTAACAGCCTTCAGAAACGTTTTGGACGACTTTTGAGTTATCGGGCGCATTATTAGATCTTTTTACTCCAAGTTGAAGCCATAGTTAGAACCTGCTTCTCTAAGAGCCGGCCAGCTACTTTCCGCGGAAATTCATTCAGGTGTCAATCAGGTGTCATCGACCGTTGAACGCCAATCCCATCGCCAAGAACGCCAGCTCATCCTTTTATCTTCATCCAACGCTCTCGTACGTACCTAACATACGGTATCCCGCGTATTAAAAGCTGTGGTTGTCAGACACTTAGAACTAAAGAACATCGGTGTCACTCGTTGCTTTTCGTCACCTTCTTATTCAATACGTCACGGATCACCGTGATCGATTCAATCCCGTGTAGATAATAGATTCTTTAACAAGAAGACCTATACGTCATATATTTCGATTACATAGACCCGAAGTTCTATCATACTACGTCGCTCAATCCTAGAGTCTATGTGGTTACAAGAAGAACTCTTAGCACTTCAAGTCGAAAATCTGAGCATTAGGCAACAATTGGACTTACTACAGGATAATTCGTACGTACGGTGCAATCTCACCAGTCTTGTTATCAACACCGGTGCCGTATCAAATCTGAATATCAGAGAGAACTCATCAGTAGAAAAAAATCCATCAAGACACGTACAAGAAGCAAACCTTGCGTGGAATAATATTCTCTCCTACTTTTATCTAGCATTCCCAGAAGTGTGGAAAGCCATTCGTGATAGTAACATACTTCCCGGAAACACGACCAACCTGGATTTCTGTATCGAACTTCAAGATATTAACATAGGTGTTCAGTCGTGCAAGAAAATCTTGGAAATTTTTCGGACATTAGTATACGGAGGATCATTGCGACCACATTTTTCCAAAAACTACTGTGTTCAACAATTACATTTGAGCTTACTTCAAGCTTGTCAGTCCTCAGATATCTCGGGAAAAGACAACATATCAGGACAATATCGTGTTACTTTTTTGCAGAATTGGATAGAAAAACTGGTTATCAATTCCTCCCTTCCATCCTTTTTCATCCACAAGTTGCCCGTATCACCCCCAAAAATTCACCCTTGCAAGCAGTCGGGTATTGTTTCAGAAACTAAATATATAGTATCTAAAATTCCAGAATCGAAACCCCCCTCATTATACAGTAAGGGCGGAGCAGAATTTAAGCCATCTTCGCAAACAATTAATACTACATTCTCTTCCTATATTAATAAGTGCCACACTCAGTCTTCGAAATTCGTTGGCATCAAAATAAAATTCAATTCGGATAGCTCAGTTGGTAGTGATTCTACAGCGGAATCAGAAAACTCAATCTGGCAACCGACCTTCAAAAAAAGGAAAACAGATTAGGATTATTTTTTGTGTATCTAGCATATCACCCTTCAGTGACCTTTAATACGCATCAGTTAATGTGTACATTTGGACAAAATAAATCTGTGACTTATTGGACTGAGTATTTACAGGACTTCTTAAACAACCCTCTGGTGTGCAGAGAACTTCGGTGCATCGAGCATTGGATCGAAACGATTCGATTGTCCGTGCATTTTGCATCACCCGGTGAAGTTAGGGGTGGTTTTACAGCTTCCTGGAACCTTTGGACAATCTTTTTTAAGGCGGGATATCCTGACTTATTTCAATTTCTGAATAGTCGCCATTTTTTTGTAGCCGGATCAAGATTCAAACTCGCAATAGCTCGCATCAAAAACCCATCAATCGAGAAATTTCATAGTGTCTCATCCCATTATAGGATCTTCGATACGGTTGGTATCCTTCACACAGTATTTAAAGCTACCGTAATATTGCTTTCCAAAAACTTTGATCAATTTCCTTGGGTTCTTTCGCAATTCAGGAGTAACACTGCAATCAAAAACTTTTCTTTGAACCTACTCCACGTTATTGATCCCCATTCCCCAGTGTTTCGGCGAAACTTGATTGCCACAGAATAAAAGTCTGCAAGCGTAGCTGTTCTATTTTGTACTATCTGTGGGCGAAGTAATAGGGGTTCAACAAGAACAATTGGATCTTTGTTATACTTCTCGTGTCACCAATTAAATAGGAGTTCTACGCAATGTCGTCGTCGACCCCACCCAGAAGTAGCAACAATGCGCACGCTCCTTCCCAAGTGACCCCCGAGTCGGGACAGCAGCACTATGAGCATCAATCAAGATCACATCATGAGGCATGTAGAACGTACTTGCGATCAACATTTTCCAAATCTCCGACAAAGAAAAAGACGATCTGCGACTTAGAAAGTGGTATTCACACCTTCTCAACTGATCCAGGTAGTAACCATGGACTGATATCGGAAAGAACAGTCGGTCAACAAATAAACGACACGAATACGCAAAACACTAGGGCGACAAGTCTTAATATCAATAGAGAATTTCATTCTCAGGAAAGGAATTTTTATGAAGATCTCTTTACCCCGGACTCATGCGACTCTCCTCTGTCCGACAACACTTTTTCGTTCCCTTCGCATACAGCTACATTTAAATTCGATTTCGGGCAAGCTGATATCAGTTCAACACCAGACGAGGATCAGCATGTGTCATGTATGGATGAAAATCATTCAATTCATTCAAGTCCGTCGGCCCTAGTCCTATCCAATGCAGAAAGAGATAGGCTGTTAGGATTCAATCAACCTCTTCCAAAAATTATGTCTGCAGAAGTATCACCTCTAGTGCACACAGACAAGATAGGCACGTTTAATATTCAAAATAAATTTGCATACTCAACGGCAGCTGAACTAATGGTAGGTGAAAATTTTTCGTTTCTGGCATTGCAAGAGCCACATGGTACGCAGCATACTAGCAACGCATCCTGGCAAGCGTACAATAAATGTGAATTGCAATCCGCCCGCATAGATTGCTTCGAATCTCAGTATCAAGTTATATTGGTAGATACCTGGAAGTGGGGGGGGAAGACCGTGTCAGATATAGGTGTATATCTCCAAGGAAGAATAATATCGATGGCCTTTGAATTTGGTGATGGGGCTCAATTAGGTATTATCTCTGTATACGCTTCAAGTGCAGAAACTCATCATCAAAATAAGAGCGAAATCAATGACGATATCATTGCGATATACGACGATATCACAGATAAATGGAAGGATACATTCCCGAATATGAATATAATGATTATGGGCGACCTTCAGGAAACCTGTTCAACATCCGATAGGGATAATTTGGGGACATTCAGAAAAGAAAAAAACCTTCAAGGAATTCTGGCTCATTTAGAAGATACACATGAATCTTTTATTCGAGCAGTGAACGATAAGGACCAATATTTGACACGTTTTGGGCAAGTGGGAGCACGAGGATTGGATCACATCATGATCAGCCAGGATCCCAACGCACAGAAAAAATTCTCTTCCCCAAAGATCTGTAGACATGAAGGACATTCCTATTTCGCGTCAGATCATTCACTGTTGGTATGTGAATATAGACGCAACGATGCTAATAATAATGAGGATGGTCACTCCACTACAAAAATTAGATATTCCCCCATATCCAGTATAAAGATGAAATCGTCTGGAGAAAGAGGCGAAACTATCGAATTCAATGACAATCAGTTTAAAGGTAGCGAAAGATTCAAAGAACAAAAGAAGCTATATAATAAAGTACAAGAACTCACACATAATGCTGCCCATATAACAACGGCACGTCTTCCGGAAATTGAAAGCAGAGTTGATGCCTTGATCCACAAGCTTTGGCAGGACGGTGTCAAGCAAAAGGTATCGGGGTTACGCAACAAACTTGTACGAATCAAAGAAGATCAGGCGGTGGAGTTGGCCTACACGTACGAGAAGTTCCAACATGCAATTAAGGAGGTAATGGAGGAACTCGAGCTAAGCTCCACTAAAAACGATCTGGAACGAGCAGGAAAAACCCGCGGACAATTACGGAAACGAAGCGGATTTAAAATGTTTCGGAATCTTCCGATACCAACAAAATTGAGGTATTTAAGAATGGCAATACGAAACAAAATCAATTTAATCAAGAAGGCGCAATTGTGGATTAAAGAAGCAAAAATAAAATTGTTAAATTCGAATGAACGATTGGAGGAGGAACAATTCTGGAGAATTCGGGATGAATTAGTACAAACTTGCGCAATTCAGAAGAAGGCGGAATCAATCTGTCAGGATATGATTACAGACGATGCAGAGAGACAGGCGCATATGGAAGCAGTTAGGTTCGAGTCGTTGAATAAGAATTCCAAAGCAAGAAAAGCACAGGAAATGAAGGAGCATAATATTGAGAAAAATCAGTACGACGACAAAGAATCAGTTCCCATTCCCAACATATCTGATAGCATGATGCTGCTGCTAAATTCCTGGTTATTGGACTCAGGATGCAATCATGGGTTTTCGCGTAGGCGGAAACATGATGCACTTGAAAATTTATCTCACACTATCGTTGATTGGAAGATCCCGATGACAAACTTCATTGATCCGCCATCATTTTATGAGGATGAATCTTTGTGGAATACCGTCAGCGCAAGTCTAGACAATTGTGAAACCCTACTTCAAAAGGTGTTAACACAAGTGATACGAACACAAGTTAAATACCGCAGCGACACATTGCACTATTTTCTTCACGTAAATTCAATAAGTTCGTTTACTCACAAAGTTCTATTTAAATTACGTTCCGCACCGGCCACGCATACAATTATTTGGGATGCATCTCAGAATATGTATAGAAAGTGTACAAATGAAATTGAAGAGCTACAGGCAACTCAAAATTTTCACTCACATTGGATGAGTGATTCGAAAGCAACGGAAAATTGTGCTTTCGCCAGGATCGTTGAGGATGGAAAATTAGGAGCAAGAGGAGTCACACTAATGCCAGATCGGAAAATTCAAATGGAGGATATCGACAAATTGATTCATAATGGATCGAAGCTACCAAGACGAATTAAAAGAGCTTTCATCCGAGCACATAAAAAGTTCACGGCGAATCTTTTCCGAGCACCCCAGCGAAGCAGAAAAGAATTCAATTATCCATTCTTCTTAACTGATGATAAAGGTGGAATGCATCTGGAAGATGTCATGGAGAGGAAACTCTGGAAAAGCTTAGCAAGTATTCCCACCAAGGCAAGGCATGATGGCGCGCATATTGCAGTATTGGGGCGTTTTGGGATCAGATGGAGGTTATTGTTAGCTAAATTCATTAAACTGATGCTTGTTATGAGATACATACCTGCAGAAATGAAAAAAATCTCACGTTATCCCATCCCAAAACCGGGAAAAATTAATGAGTATAGACCAATTTCACTTTGTAATGATCTTTATTGTTTTTTAAATGGTCTTATAACAGGCATTACAAGTGAAGCAATTGAGAAGATTAAACTTTTACATGAGGGGATCACTTCCTATCGCAGAGGAAAGAGTTGCGCAACATTGGTTGCAATTGAGCAGTGTTTTCGTGAAGACTGCGTTGAAGGAAATCAGCCTACCGTACAAATAGACGAGGACGAAGAAAAGTTCTTCGACCGCGTGTGTTTAGAAATAATCTTGGCAGTTATGAAAATTAATGGATTCCCGAGTGAAGGCTTCATTGAAATGAAAGCATGTATGATGAGCACAAAGTTGGTGGAGATAATCACGGCAAAGGGCACGGCGTATGCTATTTTTCAGTGTGGACTTGAGCAGGGGAACCCTGATTCCCCTACAATAGCCAACCTGGTTATAAAACTCAAACATGATATATGGCGATCACTGTCGAAAGAAGCAAAAAAGATATTCGAATCCGATGACAAGGGACAGTGCGATAGTTATAAATTTTACACGTGCGATAGGGATGACATAAGCATTTTATTGTACATGATTGGCTATTGTGATGATAATACTAAATTTATCACTGCAGCTAATGAAAACAATCTAATTTTTCTTGTACAATATTATATTCAATTATCAGGTGATCTAAGCATGACGACAAAAATCGGTCGTAAAAGCAGTAAATGCGACGTGCAATTCTTTAATGTGTCAGCAGAGTTTGCAATTAAGTTGGAAAAATGCTGGAGTACAGCATGGAGTTTTCTGCATGATAAACCTATTGAGGAACAGGTCCCTTTCAAGGTGTTCCTGCAGACAAATGAGTTAGAGAGGTTTTTTAGTTTAATTAAATATAACGAATTAACTCTCGATGAACAGCAGAAATGGATGAAGATTGTACAACCCAAAGCTCATCGACATCTTGGTTTAAGTGCAACGCTTCGAGGAGATACATCATTATCGAGTAGTACAACAATCGCGAAGATGCATGATAGACTCACTCAGCTAAAGCTTCGATACATGGAAACTGCAGCACAAAGAAAATGCGTAAACATGTTAATCAATTCAATGCACAGTTACGTACCCATCCAAAGTAACTATGATCCTCAGGAACTACAACGACTCGATGCAAGCATTGTAAATATAATAAAAAGCCGCAACGGAATGTCGAATTCAGATTGCAAACATCGAACTTTTCTTCCGCAAAAATATGGTGGGTTAGGAATCATATCCGTACTTGAAACCGATATAGTATCTGTTGCCAGGGAGTTGGAAATAGCCACAAACGGGGATGGGTTAGATTCGAGAACTATTAGAGGAAGGGCAGCAGCAATATTCACCTATAAGGACACGTCTGCAGAAGATATATATAATCATGTCTTACAAGCTATAAGAAAACTCGGAAGGTACGGAATATTTTTACGTGATAAGAGAGATGAGATGATAAACAATGTGTTGGAGGAGTTAGCACAAGTTAATGGACAAATGTCAGTAGGACACGAGAAGTATACGGGAGGCAATGGACCTTATTTGGGATTTGGAAAGGAAAGCCTATTAAAGTATAGTTTTGGCGGACAGTTACATAATCTGTTACTTCACCTGCAGGATTGCAATTGGAAGGCGGATAAGGTTACGCATGAAAGTTGCATCAAATATGGATTCAACATTACGTCCATTCTGTCAGCACGGAAAAAAACAGGAACAAATCAATATGACCAAATTGATAATGCATTTTCATTCTTTGAATGGAATAATCTCAATAACTCACCTTTTTCCAATAAGATACAGGTAAATCCTACAGCATGGACTCATAAAAGACCAAATCACTCTGCACGATTGCAGAGTAAAAACAAGTGGGAATGGACATACCAACAACTCATACAAAGCGCAATGCAGCTACATCACATAGACTGGGAACATCAAATAATAACAAACGAAGTAGAAGGCGATTGCGTTAGAACGGTCAACTCCCACAGTAGCTATGGGAGGATACTTAACTTCATCCTGCAAAGAGGCAGCCCCATCATAGTAGCCACGGATGGAGCACATACGAATGAACAGGCAAATATTATAAATCCGCAAAAGGCATTGGAATGGAACACATCATCGGCAATAGTAGTATGTTCGTTGGACATTCGAGTTAACGAATCGTTAGAGTCCATGCAATGGGCTCACCGCCCAATGATACCTCTTTTATGCCGTACAACCGTCACTCCTGCTGAAATAGGTGCTTCCAAATCTGATATTGCTCATGGGGAATGTTTCGCGGTCGTCATGGAAGAGTTAATGTTGGATCCGGATATCCCACGAATAGTTATTATGGACAGTGAGGCTGTTCGCAATCAAATCTGCAACATTCGGGACAATGATACTGATAGCATAGATAGAATGTATGTAAGGGAGCACGCTGGTGGAGTAAGTAAATTTTTTGCAGGTATACTTAGGAATTCGTTTGGTGGAATGGTGGCGACTGAAGGCATGTCCGAAGCGAAGAGATGGCTTATTAACATTTTACAACTTAGGAATGAGACGTTTTTGAACGTTACGGAGCGATGGATTGCACGAGAGGATACCATAGTAGAAACAAATAGTGTGGGATGGAGACGCGATTATTTCGACGGTAACGTACAAAGAAGTGTGTTAAAAGTAAATTCGCATCAATTGGAAACATGTGGCACGAAAATAAAATCACCATCGAGATACGCTACACTTACTCCAAATTTGGCATTTCTTAATGCTAATCATTACGCAGATACATGTGCAGATTTGGCTTTTCATCTTATTCTAAAGGATTCCAGCAACGAAATGATCAAATCCGCCTGTAAAATGCAACTACCATATTCCAATCTGTCCTTCTCTCTAACTTGCAACGGAAAATTATTAGATAGACACGTCAGCACACATATACGTGATACTCTAAGTAGAGAACGCATAAAGAGATTAAAAAAGAAAAGTACACAGGGTTTATTATGGAGGATCGTTAAGTATACAACTTCTACTTGGAAAACCTTGTCATTTAATGCAGGTCTTTTCAGATCTCTTCTGGGCATGAGCAACACACATACGAGATGCTTATATAAAGCATCACCTTATCGTATGGGATGTATTCTTGATCATATATCGGGCATACATGACCCAGAACAAAAACAGGCAATTCTAAGTTCTCCAATCAATAATCAAGTGAATCTGGTATCAAGTTGCAAATGGTGTGTACAGAAAACTACAAATCCACACAAAGGAAACAGGCGGCATATGTTTTTGAATTGTAGCGACAGGAATTTAGAAAAATTTAGAACTCGAATGAATAATACAATTGGAAATAGATTCGCTATATTTATCAACGAACTACAATCATATTCATGCTCGGAAATGACGGAATCTTTGATTCGGACAATCAATCAGGATCTCAGATCTTTACAGAGACATCAAATCGGACGATTGAAACTTTTACCCCAATGTAGAAACAACTCATATCTACATATTGACGAACTTCTTCGAAAATTGGATAAATCGACCATTATGGAAGCCAGCACTGAATTACCGCAGATTTTCTTTTCACATGTGTTAGGATTAATCCCAGAATACTCTAATATAGAACAAACGGATGAAGAGATTGGAGTAATTGATGGACCATGGTTAGGGCTAATCCCTTCTTGCGTGGATAATACAGCGAAGTCGTGCATTTATAAGATAGTGTGCGAAATAAGTGATAAAGAAAATGCTGCAACTTGCAAAACAAATCTGTTGCAAAGCTGGAGGGAAGTCAAAGCACTTATATTAGGAAAAGCGGCCGGTATTCATAAAATCATCAATTCAACAAGTGAACAAAAGGAGGCTCAGTTAGTGGAGAAGCACCATCTGAAAGAAATGGTGGAACAGGAAAAAACCCGAAGACGTAAACGACAGTTGACCAAACATATGCATTCGGACCAACAACATCTCGTACATAAAAAAGCGAGGATCGAAGTTCCAACGAAACGATGCACCGGTTTAACTTGTAGTCCAGAAAAGGAAATATGGTGCTACAGAAACAGTTTTACGGACAATTTGATTTGCCTAAACAGAAAGCAATGCCAAAGATGTGCAATATTTTCATGTGCTATGAAAAAAACGGAAAGCATATTACAAGAAATGGTTGAAGCAACAGAAAACCACAACCTCAAATGGAGAAAATTCATCAAAACAATACGACAGACGGACAAACACGCACGTATACAATATCCTTCACTAATGGATATGCTCAAGGCTGCAATACCTACATCAATACATTTTACAAGAGCACAATACATCAGAAAAAACCGTCCAACCGAGAATTGGAAACGTATTTGTAGAATAATGATTGCGGCAATCAATGCAGTCGAAGAGACAACTAAAGGATCTACATCACAAGAGGTATTACGGAAAAGCATGCAACTGATCGGAAAAGTTATTAAGGAGAAGAGGATCGAGATGGAGATGGACTCGGCTATATTGAAGAAATACATAACGGAGTACCAGACAAATACAGATTTAACGCAGAAGACAAAATCATCAATCAATAGGAAAAGCCAAAATCCACTACCACCTGAAATAATTATTACATCAGAAACGCAGAATACAACATCAAAACAAACTTCAACGATAGAAGATGCAGATCCAAAACAAATTGATGGAGGAAACAAACACGTACCAATTGTCATTGATGACTCAAACTTGGACGAAAAAGAGAAGCTACCGGCGACCTCAATATCCACAGTAACACTTGCACCACAATCAACCCAGGAAATACAAGATTTAATGCGGGTGAAAATTGATGTTCTAAACAGAAGAAGCTGGATGTCAGGAAACCAACTGACTATGGCAGTAGATGTGTTAAGGGATGAGCATAAAGAACACAATATCTTTTTAGCATGCACTGAAGCGGCATCAATCATTGATGCGTGGGAGCCCCATAATGGATGGAGAAGATTTGCACGAATATTTAGATCGAGAATTGTTTCACACAGAAAACCCGATGGAATATACCTTATCCCGATCTTCTCAGATGGTGGCGGAAGCGGACATTGGCACACTATCATTTTAGAAAAATGTGGTAATGTAAAAAAGGGTTTTGTCATTGACTCCCTCGGAACTGGTAACATTAATAACCACATAACTCGGAAAATCACGGACGCTTTCAGCCCAGGACGAGGGACATGCGCATGGACTGCACCTACGTCGGTGCGTCAGCAGGCGGTTGAATGCGGACCAAGAACGGTATGTACGATGGAAACAATATGCAAGGGAAAGGAAATCGGAGAAACCATCGAGAATTCGATAAGAGCTGCAACCCTACGGGACACGGAAACGGATGTTAGTTATAATCAAACGAAGTATAGGAGAAGAGCGGCAAATCTGATAGGAAGATATAGGACACGAATGCTAACGCTACCGATCCGCAATTGATGAAAGGGGGTAAGTATGACGAGAAGATAAGGACGCAGATACTGGAGAGAATTGAAAATTCGGACGGAGGGACCTAGTATGAGCAGGAAGAAGAGTACTGATATGAACCAGCTCGATCAATGTTGCTACCATCGTTTTCGGAGAACGCCCCAATTTTCTTTTTTTGATTTTTTATTTTTTTATCTTTATATCTTTCGGAGTGAAAGAATGTGGTGCTTATCCTTCAGAGTTACTACGCAAGTTTTAACGACCTGGACGCATAGTCAGTCACTACGTATATTCTTTTTAGCGGTTCGTGCAAGGTTCTTGGCCACAGCGCAAATTTACTTTTATCACGTTAAACTAAAACATTTCTACTACTACTACTACTACTACTACATATCTCACGAGAATAGAAGC
>Ga0209092_10004602_pt1 | contig 11460 bp, 9 predicted proteins | sample FraStrMetagenome_FD_187446 | JGI IMG/M metagenome (GOLD analysis project Ga0209092, IMG submission 187446) | Marine eukaryotic phytoplankton communities from Arctic Ocean - Fram Strait ARC3M Metagenome (SPAdes) (version 2) | ecosystem: Environmental > Aquatic > Marine > Oceanic | place: Fram... | reverse complement strand
AGTGTCAACCGGGAATGCGTCCAATCAGTTTCTTCCGAAATGACCTATTATGCTATGCTATCTCTACATATAACATGTACTAAAACAATTATTCCGCAATGGAGCCGAATACATACTGAAAATTGAAGGTTTTATTAAGCCCCATTAATTCTAAAAATAATACATTAATTAACGTATATATATTATTTAAGATATTCGGGTTCTGACGAGCTCCATCTAAGTACGATGTCAGAAGAACCTTGTAAAATAAATTCATGCCACATCAACGAACATAAATGTATCAAATAAAATTTCTGCAAAGCTATGATGCTGATAAAGGTGACGGATCTATGGCAGTTGGTGTGGAAATAACACCACTTTCATCTCAAATAGGCTATAGTACTCTTGTTATACTTCCATAACAATTAGGAGGTAGAATAATATATGTTATGACATACCACTCTATTTTAGTTAAATGTTATCACCCTATATCAGGTTATAAAGCCTTAATTTATTAAGGAAAGGGACAGAATCCCTACAGGTTGGATTGCTTCCAACATCATTCCCCCAGACACGGTTTTACTGCTGTGTCTGCTATTCGCATTCGTTTCCTTCGTCCTCAGAATCAACATTTGGAGGATAATGAGGAAACCTTCACATCAAACATCAAAAACATTTAAGAATAATAATAATTCTGAAATTTTCTCAATTCAAAACTCAGTGTTTTTTATGGAAGTTTGGTTGTCAATATGTTTACTCTCATAAATAAAGATTAAGTCAGGAGACTCTGGTCATCACCCTATCTCAAAACTTTCATGAAATTTTAAAGAATGTCCATACCGAACTTGTGTCACATGTTTACGAAAGAAAGAAAATATTTTTTCTATTTCTTACTATTTTGGTTCACTAATTCGACTGCGAATTCTTTGAGTGACAGCAGCAGTTGTTTCTTTTTGTGATACAAGCTAAGTGAAAGTTGAGAAAAAAATCTTTCGAGAGAGAGAGAAAGACTGGGTGTTAACAATTGCAAACTACCGTTGGTAACTAAAGAATTGTTTAGATTAATATTTTTGAACGAATAAATGAAAATAACGGCCATAAATAAATAGTGGCAGCCACAGCTGTTTCCAGATTTAAGTTTGTTTCAAATCAAAGTGCCTCGCATCAGTATGGTTTGCGGATAAGATGTCAAGCACAGTAGATTTGTTCCAAAGATACCTTGACCTAAATATAGAAAATTAATGGAGCCTAAAATTAAAATGCCTAGAGAAACAGATGTTCCCTTCCTTGATAAAACTGAATTCAATCCAGCAGATAATTCCACACACTGCCAATCAGCTTCTGACACTATTTCCATCTCATCAACTCTCATTTCCACAACGTATTCATCATCTTCTACGTCATCGCAGTCCTCTCAAGACTCAAAAGAAATCCCATCCTTAGCGTCGTCGATATCCTATTATTCTGCTCGATCAACTACGGAAGATGATAATTATCAAAGTCCATTGTTTGATAATAAAAGTAACCTAGAAACGAATGATCCAGCTTTAATAATCCAACCCTCTATATTTTCACAAACTTCTTCTTGTGACTCAATGATGCCGGATTCCATGAAATGTCCAACTCAATCTTCATCCCAAAAACAGCTTTCTTTGACATCCTCATATACCCAATTTGTTCAGAAATATAGACCTATTCTCCATTTATTGGAATCAAGCGCCTCCAAATTATTCCTATATGCCACTTCATACAGCAGTAATCGTCCATACATATCCAATAAACAATCCTCCTTTATTTTCGATCCAGAAGTAGGATATGCAATTTTGAATTTGGTAAGCTGGACTAACAATGTTATTTATTATGGCGTCGATAAAAATCACTTTGGTGTCACGTCATCTACAAAGACGTTATTATCACCAAGTTTGCATACACACGAAACTTCCCGATTGAATAATACAGATAATTCGTCTTTATCTTTGGTGTTTTTACTTCGAACTATGCTCTCGGGATTGGATTGTATTCAACCAGCTTTGGAGCAGATTGGTACCCTGCAAAGTATACGAAATCGGAAACTATCAAAAAAATGTCCTCCGTCATACTTGCAGAATGAAAGTGATGAATCCTTTCAACATCCTTGGCATATGATTGTAAGAATCGAAAAAGTCAAGTGCCTGCTTCGTATAGTATTGATGCTCTATTATCATTACCAAAAGTATAATAATCGTAGGAAGGAATTGGAAAAGAATAGGGAGATTCCTTTCCATGATGATTATGGAATATTGGAAACTGGTGGAATATTATTACCAGGAGAAGAAGACGAAAGGGATGATTTTCATCGACAACAAGTACAAAAGCAAAAAGAAGAGGAAATAAGAACACAAAAATTGCTAAAGGGATATATTGGACGTAGAACCGGATGGAGTGGAGGGAGAGATAACAAGCAAACGAGTGATACTTCCAATGGCAATAAAGGCTCATTACAGACAAAAGTTATAAATTGTATCAAGGCACAAGCAATTCCGGGACTTTTTCTAGTGGGAGATGTATTACACATCATACGTCCCTATTATTATGCCAAATCTCAACAGGAATATCACAAATATAAGAGTGAAGAAACCAATTATACGCCGAATGGACATGTGTTGAAATCGCCACTGCGATCATGGATAGTATCCTTATGCATGGACCTTTTCTCACAAAAGATTCTTTCCATGGGATTATCGCTTCAATCCGAACAACGTGGTCCTTCATTACCTTCCCCATGTTTTGAAAGAACGAAAGAAGAACTGCAGCGGAGAAAACTTCGTCTTTTGTTGTATTTGCTCAGATCACCAATATGGTATACAATTACAGATCCTATTCTGTTACGAGTAGTGGATCGGGTGTTGGGCAGAACGATTGGTGGATATATTCGAAGTGTCATTTTATGTTGGCAACAGCATCACTTTATGTTGGATGATTAAATATTTGTTTTGAAAATCGATTGGATGCAGGAACGGGAAGATAGCTTTCAATAGTAACTTCAAGCATTATATACGTCGAGAATCGCACTTATAATATCCTTTTACTGTCACATTTCTAATGGTATTTCCATAACCAAAAAGGCCTATTCTTTGAACTGCCAAACTTTTGCAGAAAAACTTTTTTCACCATGACGTAATCTTTTTGTTGCCACACAAAGTTATTGCGTGATTCGATTCTTTTGTTGACGACATTTTGTAATTTCAAAGTTGTGAAAAAAAAAAACAGTTTCACTTGTGAATTCGACTTTTCGTGCTTCTTTCGTAGATCGGGGATTTTGACACCTAACGTCAAGATTATTGCAGGTTCCCAAACTGTACGTTTTGTTTCTGTGACTATACAATCACTTTTGCCTTGATCTACGATCGTTCCCATCATACTCAAAAGATCCATGACGTATTACACAAATGCCTTCAGTAAATAATTCTGTGATTAAGTTAACTGTCATATGTACGGTACCTTCAATATATTTGTTCTTTGAAAAAGCATGAGCATATGTACGAAGTCTAGTTTTCTTCCTTGGCAGTCCTAACACAAACCTTAACTTGATCGTACTCTATCAACCGAATACCTGAATTAATAGAATAGATTTCTTTGTTTGAACAAAAAGGAACATTTTGTCCATGAAGACATTGACTGATTCCCAGGAGGAATCCAAAGCGATAGCTGAGACTGAACTGAATGATAATGAAATCGTCACTCGAAATGATACGATTCATGAGACAACGAAAAAAGAAAAGAATGAGAATTTGGATAATTTCCCTCCGGAATCAAATACGAAGCATGTGTCCATAAAGCCCTCTGGCTTGGAGAAATCCTCTCATGATAGGATCTCTGAAAACAAGAATTCCAACTGTAACAGATTGAATGAAAAAAAAGAACCAAAACAAAGTGAAAAACAAGATCAGGCTCAAAGCTGTTCCACTTCCGATTCTAATATTACTGAGACAAACATCCCCTCAAAAAAATTCCAGTTTATTGTCACTTTATCTTCTTACCTCGATAGAACCTATCGGTACTGGAACAAACATAATCGTTGGTTTTATCTCTCTTTTGCTTTGGTCGCATTTTACGTAATTGCAACAAGAGCAAGACCTCTTCCAAATCATTTTCGTTATCATCAGCACCGATCATTTCATTTACGATTATGGCCAAGAATTCGAAATCTGAGCAATTCTATATTTTATCCGAGGTATTTTCGACATTCTCTTCAGCAACAAGAACAGAAGGAACCACCGCCACATCCAACCTTCCTCATTGATACAACTTACGAAGAAGGTCTTCAAAAATGGCGTGAAACGCTGGAATGGAGATCGAATAATAGAGTTGATTATATTTTGTCATATCCTCCACCAAAGTACAATTTATTGAAATCTGTGTTCCTCCCCACATCTTTGTACAATCATGATAAGAAGGGAAATGTCATTCTTGTGGAGCAATGGGGGAAAGTTGATACTAGGGCACTGAAGCAACATAAAATATCTCATCAGGAAATGATTGATTTGTTTGTTTTTGAGACTGAATGGTTATGGTCTATTGGTAAGAATACATGCAATAAAATTGATTTGAATACGGATTTGAAATAAAGCTCGTCTCATATTTGTATAAACGTGGTCGTAAACATCATATACAGGACAACCCAAACCCACAGATAGACTGACCCTTATCATGGACGTAAAAAATATACCCATGGATCGTTTCCTATCACTTGATGCACTTCGTCTAGTCAAAGAACGGATTCAAATTGGGTGTAATCATTATCCGAATCGTGGAGCACATATCATTATTGCAAATATCCCACCCTTCTTTAATACAGTTTATAAATTGATTGCTTCAGTACTAACAGAGGAAACTAAAGATCGTTTGATACTCATGACACCTCATGAAATCATGAAGGAAAATAAAATGTTGCAATATATTGATAAACGATATTTACTCCCAGAGTATGGTGGAACCAGTAAGACTAAATTCGGACATTCTTCCATGGATACCAGATTAAAAAAACATGTTACAAAGCATGGTAAGAATCGTTGATTAAGTCTAGAAAACAGATACGAAATAATTTATTTAACATTTTTGTTCATAGCATAATATATATCGCACTGCATTTAATAAATCTATCTCATAGTCACACAATTATATCATCTATAGGTAAAGTAAAACATAACTAATAAATCATCATCAATTCTGCCACAAACAAGCTTACTTGACCATAATAATTCATTGTAGAGACTTTGTTTTAGTGAATTTATTGTTGTGGAATGTTGTTCTTTTATCATGTGTTAATATGGCATTGCACTGGGGCCCATACTTTCACGTCTGCGTAAAGATAATTCAATCAATCCACGAAAGCTAGTAGAAAGGTGCATCTATAGGCAAGTCAAGTAGCAACGGCGGTTACAACAAGATCCAAACATGTAGGTAAATTTGTATGAACTAACCTTCCTTGAGGGATTTGAACCCACGGACGCTTCAACCTTAACCAAGCTCTAAAACCACTAAAACTAATGGAAACTTAATGAATCATTTCAGTCAATATGTAGATCTGAAAACCATACACACAGAAAATGTGGAGGTATTGCTGCCATCTTATCCTTCTCTGTGACTACTCAGTTGATATGACATTATGAACATCAATTGAAAAAATGTGTTGCTCTATTGACTTTGGACCAGATATGTGCAGAAGTATCAACTTACATTACAATGGAAACTTGCAGCACTCAAAATCCAAGCGTCATCAGTTCATTAAAAGATAAAGGAAGAGCCAAGTTTCTTAACAGATTGGGAAGAATCTAGAGGTAGAAAAGTATGGATGTTTAGTTTACTTCACATTGCTTTTATGTACCAAAAACAGTGAAAGAGATAGCCAGCATATAAAGATTAAGAAATGGTATACTCTCTTTGAAAGGAGCCTACAAATATTTAACAATATCCAAAAAAACATTCTATCAAAAAGCTACATACAATGTAGACAGGAATGGATTAGGACTTAGCAATATTCTGAAGTTGCAGGAATTTCATCAAATTCTATAGAACATTATATGGCATGGTCCAGCTCTAGGCTTTCTTGATACAAGAACTCCTTCTAAAAGTAATCTGAAGCTTCATAAGAATCTCAGTCTTTATTCAAAGAAATATTGGATCCTTCTATAGTCAAATGTCAAATATTTTCGTTTCTTGAATGGTGGTAGGCTGCCAAAGGTCCATTTGGATCATGCTATGACATTGTACTTATAATCATAGTTTGGTATGTTCATGATGTATTATGATTTGTTAGCACTTAATCTGAAGAAAATTAAATCAAAATAAATGTAAAGTATATGCTATTAAATTAGTATTATATTAGTATGTTTCAAAGTTACTTTGGTAAGCTCAATTTTGCAAGGGACTTCTATTGATGTTGACAACAGTGAACAACAAGTGATCACAAGTAGTAATTGCTTGCAAGATGAGCCTGGTGGTCTAATAAGATCCTCTCTTTACCAAATTATTGTGGATGAAAGCAAGACAAGCTTCAAAAAACTCATACTTGTCACACAAAAGCACAAAACTCCTTTCCCACTCATCATAGCAACAATATTGATTGTCCAATTACCACACTTAGATATTTCATTGTTAGACTAAGCTATTTTATGATTTTCACCAATTGCATTGTGTAATACACAGTAATACGCAAATGATAATATAATGATTAAATGAATTAAATCATTATTTACGCATCATAAATATATATAAATGAATAAAACAAATGCATGTTTTAAAACAGATCTAATTCATATCAGTGTTCAAGGGCAAGACCCAAATGCGTCCCTCTATGTCAGAGGTTGACACACGCAAAGAATGGCAGAGAACATTTGTGCTAGTTGTAAAGATGCATAATGAAGTGAGACGTGTCCAAGAGAGAACAGCTCACGGTTGCAAGTCTACCCTCATTTGGTATGTTCTACAAGAGCTACTAGATTAATGTAATTGTGGTGTAGAAGATGTATTGAATTTGTAGTCAAATTAGTATACGTAGTATGTAGTAATAAATTTTAAACCACAAGTTGGTTCACACCAACGACAACCACACCCAACACCAACACACCCAACCAGTGTGTTTTGTCGGCACCTATCTCCAGCATAGGTCAAAAGGAAAAATTGTTCAAAAAGCTTAATTTGAGTACTTCAAATATGAGATCTCTCAATTATCATTGGATTTTGTCGTCAATTTTGAAAAGTCTAAAAGATGTTCAAAAAGATGGTCTATTTTGGGATTTGAAGTTATCATCTGGTAATTTTCATAGAGTTCAGTTTATGTTTCTAGTTTGTTTGTGTGTAGTGGACATGAAAGGTAGTTGTCAACTTTGTGGTTGGTTTGAATCACCCATATGTAAGGAACCATCTCTTAGCTGTACATGTTCACAAGATATGTTACAGAATTCAACATTCAAATGTCAACCTGTGTTGGATCATGAAATGAAAAAATCCTGAAAAACGTTTGTGATAGTAAAGAAGATGAGAAGAAGTTGAATGGTATCCATTCTCATTATTGTCAAAAAAATGCATTTTTTGATCTAGATCAATGTGAATGGCCATGTGGTATCTGGGGACTTTGCCCATCTGAGATACTACATCAATATTATGAAGGTGTAATTCTCTATCATATCGAATACTCAAAACAGCGATGTTTGTTTCCCTGATGAAACTGTATCATGTCAATACACTGGAATTTCGATCTTTCTCCTAAATTATGTTGGGTGTATGGCTCTGTACTAGAAGTGGAGGCAGAAGTTGTATCTACCATAGGAGGAAGGTTTGTCAACACTCTTGTTGCACGTCCTGACTTTTTTCTTTTACTTGAAAGAATTTTTTGTTTTTTACAAGAATCGTTACCTTTAAATATATTCAATGCTATTTCTTCACCAGAATTTGCTATTGTGATCATGTATTGATGATGATAATTTTCAATATGCCTCACATAACTTCTCTTGATGACCTCACTATAGACAACATTCTTTTTGTGGTAACAAATACCTGTTAAATCCTTTGTAATCTGATTGTACTTGATGGCATGGAAATTCATGTAATGGTAGGCCCATGCACTTTTCTTCTCTTTGAGGAAGAACCTGTATTTTTTATTAAATTCTGTATCCATTTTGATCCATTCCTTCTTTCCTTCAAGTAGTCTCAAAAACGAAGTGATTTTCTTATCATTGGGTTTGTACGTTGCGACAGTATCAATACACTCTGCTTCTAACGGAAACACATTTGGTAGTCTCATGAGATCAATCCATTTATCTGCCTCTGTCATATTATCCTTGTTCATTTCTTTTGATAATTTGGCTTTGACAACGTTTGTGGATGAAGTAACAGCATACTTATTATCCAAAAAACATATATGTGTACAAGGTAATTTATTCAGTGCAAATCCTACCTCAGTGTGGACTTTGTTTTGATTGAATTTTTCTTTATCTGATTCATTCTCTATATTAGTCTTTGTACACATTGGTAGTTTTTTCAATTCCTTTTTCTGCTTCGGCAACAGTTCGTATTTAAGTTCAGAGAATTCTTCCACTTTGTCCGCACAATGAATTGATTTTATTGTCTTTCCTGTAACAGGTTTTCTTTGATCCTTTCCACCTACTTTTTGCCTTAGTAAATGATTATTCTCCCGATGGAAAGTTGCTAAGTGTTTCTCTTCAAATTGGAAGTCATCTATACTATCCAATTGAATTTTATTTTTACCCCCAACCGACTCATCATTTTCTAAAGAACTAATGGATTTTATTGACTTGGTAGATTTATTGTCATTTTTTAAGAATTTGGAAAAATCATTACAGAAGTTGCTTGCTTCTGTTAGAGATCAATCAGCAGGCATACTACAGGAGAGTGGTTCTCATCCAATATCAGTGAATCTTTATAAGCTGATTCTTAAGTGGTCAATTTCTAAAAGTGACGTTTTTGTTTGGTTTTGGACATTGTGCCAGTGGAACAATATGGCACAATGTTCCAATATTGACCCATTGGGATTTCATAATTATTCTTTGGGCATGGACTTTATCATATGTAAATATGATGACTCAAAGATGTATAAGATGGGGACCATTTGTCAGAAAATATATATTTGCCAATCCTTACAACTGGAAGGAATGTTGGTGGAAAGATTTACAAAATGCCATGGTGCTTTGAATAAGACAAAGAAAGCTTCAATTTTTCTACAGGGTCAACTTAGATCTATATTTTCTGGATTACTAGAAATTGGAAACAAACCTTTAGTTGATCAAGGATTTTTGGAACAAAAGATAGGAGAAGACAAAATGAAACTTTACTTTCAATCAGAAAACACCAAAAATAGAATTCAATTCTTAAGTGTTATGTTGGACTTATATCATCAACACATTCAACTTGTATATCAGGTTCAGAATTTCCTAAAAACAAAGTATTTCACTAAAGTATATGAATATATCAATCAAACAAGATTGAAAAAAATAATCATGAATTGTGTTGGCAGCCCGGCCCAAAAAAATTGTCATCATTGAAACGTAAGCGACTACAGGAGACAACAGACAAATTGCAAGATAAAAAAAAGTTCAACTAGTTCAAATCGATACCCAAGCGGCTCTAAATTGGGGCCAGTGCATTTTTTATTCCCTGTTTACAAATTAGATTATAGCACTATAAATATAAATTCTATTACTATTACTATCAATCAAACAAGAAATTGGCTTAAGACAAGTAACAAGTACACTAGCACTTTTGATACATTAATTCCAAACAAGAAACAAAATGAAATATAATACAGTCTCTATATTTTAAATATTACTTTAATACTATTTCATTCTTTATGTAACGACAAACTCTTCCATTAAAAAATATTTTACCCTACAAAACTTTTCATTTTAAGAAACATTATTTTAGGTACAATATATCAACTAATACAAATACTTTCCTAAAAACAGACCACAATTAATAAAAATTCTCTAATTTATAAAGTACTGAATGTACATAGCACACAGCTCTTCATGACTTTTGAGTTTTTCTGGTCCTATTTATTGTGGAATATTTAGTGTTGAAAGTGTACATAGGACAATAGAATTCTTCCCTATAAAGTATTCATTCACTTGAAAAGCACACAGTTTAGGCCATATATATTGATAAATTTTGATTAATTATTTTATAGCTTGCAATTCTAACTTGTAGATGAAGCCATTCACCTTTTGTAGTACCTAACCCATCCATTTTCATGTACTTGAAACAAATGTTTGGAGTTGCACCTACACACCCAAAAAAGGTAAGTATTCCACCCCCTCCCTTCACCATTGCCATGTTTGAACACTTTGACGCATTGCTCATATTTCTTGTTCTAACTTTATCAGAACATTTTTGCCAAGGGCCACTCATGTTTGCACTTTTATTTTTGATTGGATTGATTATAATTAAGGTTTGGTAAAAACACCAGCAGATCCTTGAACCATTCTTCATCCATCAGCAAATCAGTGAAACATTCTTAATTGGATCATTCTACATCATCAAATACACTGATAGATCATAAAATCAATCCACAACAACAAAAATGAAGAGTACTAAGAGAGGAGTTCTTCAATACCTTATCAAATCAAAACCTTCTCCTATTGTACAGGTTATGATGAATAAGATACATAAGAAGAAGACAAATCAACTGCAAAAAGCATGGATCCAAGATAAATTGAGAGGTATGAATGTGAAAAGGTGGTGCAATGAAAGCTTTCATCACCATGAGAGAGTCAAGCTTGTGCCTTAAATTCAAAACCAACTTATGAAGCATATCATAGCTGGTGCAAACAATGCAGAGGTCAAAAGAAAAATGGACATGGATATTCATCAATGCATGTTTGAACATGTCCAAGAACAAAGTGAACAAACAAATGATTATTAATATGCTCAATGAATGTAGATTCCCATGGACAGAATCTTGGACATAATAAGTCTTTGACAGACCAACTCTTTCACTGTCTCAATTCTTATGAAAGTGCTCTGAACCAGCATTCCAACAGCCATCATTCACGTTATAAGCATTCACATTGGTATTCCATCACTACTAGGAAACTGGGTTTTTAACATCATCATTGATCAAGGGATTATCAACATATGTATTCTATCTCAAACATGGAATTTGTAAATCATTCAAATAAAACACTCACAATAGCTTACCTTATTCATTCTTTGATTGGCTTTTAGTTGAAAGCTTCCTTACCATGTCAAGGTAACCAATCTTGAGGGGGATAAGATCCCCAGATACAATCCTCCTGGTAAAGTAACCATCTGGGGGACATCTTTTATGGTGTGGACCCCAATCCACACACAGGAGAACTGTGCTCTTTGGACCTGGATGTGATGGGTTGTATGTGGGGAACTTGTTCTGATGAACCCCCACATAATGTGGGGAAAGACAAGGATAGGAAAAAGAAGAATGCTAGATCCTAAAATCTAGCATTTGGG
>Ga0209092_10004601_pt1 | contig 11464 bp, 15 predicted proteins | sample FraStrMetagenome_FD_187446 | JGI IMG/M metagenome (GOLD analysis project Ga0209092, IMG submission 187446) | Marine eukaryotic phytoplankton communities from Arctic Ocean - Fram Strait ARC3M Metagenome (SPAdes) (version 2) | ecosystem: Environmental > Aquatic > Marine > Oceanic | place: Fram... | reverse complement strand
AGTAAGTCATTTTTAGTACCTTTCGGTTGATTACTGTTTATTTATACAGTGCTTTATTGCGCCTGTTGGTTATTATAGTAATATCTAATTTACAAATGCAAACTATTTTATCAAATTAATTACACATTAGCCTTATTTATGAATGATGGTGATTAATGATACAATCTTATTAATAGATTTTGCATTTAAATAAAGCACTTGGGAGTTATAAACATGGCAAGGCCAAAGGGTAGCGGCAATAAACCAATGCGGCGTCTTCTCGCAGAACGCTTATCGGAGCGTTATCCGACGTTTGACCCGATTTTAAGCATGATCGAGTCAAGCATTGAGATTCAAAGACAAGCTCAATTGAGCGGTGACATAGCAGACCACAAAGCGGCGATTGAGGCATTAGATCGTACAGCTAAGTACATCCAGCCAACGTTAAAGGCGACTGAGATAAGTACTGACGGCGGCTTAACTATAAGCGTCAATAGAAAGCGATACGATGGTTCACAATCAAATGATGTATAACCTGTGCACATCGTGTATATAAGGTATGTATAAGTCTGTGCATAACCTGTTGATATTGCTGAGGAAAAGCTGTTAATAAGCTGTGGATAAGTGCACCCCCCCCTCCCGAAGGCGCGGTCACATGATGTATATATGCCTCTCGCAAAAAAAAATTGACTAAAAAAAGTCTATAAAAGAGGTAGAATTATTAATAAGTGTAATTAATTAATTGTGTTATTAATAAGACATGGTAACCCTTTAACCTCTGGCTGAGATTAATTTAAGATATGAGGGCAGATAGCAGCTCATCGGTAGAATTGTATGTGTATCGAATCTCTAATCTATTCCTTAGCCAGTACCGACTGAGTAAGGAGGCTATGTCTGGAGGGTCAACCACGGCTCTAGTGTTTGATTATTCACTAGCCTCTAGCCCACATACACTTCGATTATACTTGATAACCGTTATTCTTAATACTATGCTGGAGGTGAAATGAAACATAAAGGGTTTTTAGACAAATTACCTAAGAAGGATATTGACCGTCATTTTCCAGAGAAGAATGGAGGTAAAGGCAGTCACGCTAGAAAGACCACAGTTAATTCAAGAAGACTATTTAAATCAAATTTTGATTCTATTGATTGGAGCAAAAAATGATCTTACCTTTTCCTATGCCTCAAATTTCAGATGAAGAACGTCTTAAAGTTTTAATTCTTAAACAAAAGTCTGAGATAGAGCAACAAAGAGTTTTAATAGAACAATTAAAAAAAAGAGGCAAGAATAAAAATGAGTCATATTGAATATAACTTAATGCCTCAAGGTCAGATACTTCAGGATTTTTCTGATTGTCGCGCTAGAAACTCATTTATTATGGGGCCGTTAGGTTCTGGCAAGACTGTTCAATGCATACTTAAATTATTTGATTTAATGTGTGAGCAAGCACCTGTAAATGATCAGTCACATAAAAATTATGGTGTGCGACTTTCTAGGGTTATTGCTGCTCGTAATACTTATTCTGAATTATTCTCTACAACAATTAAAGATTGGTTAGAAATTCATGGTGAGTTAGGTGACTTTAAACAAGGAAATAAAGAACCTCCTACACATTACATAAGGTTTAATTTAGAAGATGGAACAAGGGTTGAGTGTGACGTTATATTCATTGCTTTTGATCGTCCTGAACACGTTAAGAAAGCTAGGGGTATTCAAACTACATGGGTGTGGTTAAACGAGACTAAAGAGCATTCTAAAGCTGTTTTAGATATGCTTGATTTACGTCATGGTCGTTACCCATCTAATAAAGAAGGTGCGCGTCCTACTCATCATGGAATTATTGGTGATAGTAATGCGCCAGATGAAGACCATTGGTACTTTAAACTAGCTGAAATAGAGCGTCCAGAAGACTGGGCATTCTATAGACAAGCTGGTGGCGTTCTAAAAGACGGTGAAGAATGGAAGATAAACGATGATGCAGAAAACCTAATTAACCTGCCTCAAGATTATTATAAACGTGGTCTAGCTGGTAAGACTAACGATTGGATTAAAGTTAATCTGGCTAATGAGTATGGTTTTGTATCTAACGGCAAGCCTGTTCATCCCATGTATACCGATTCTGTTCATTGTCAACATTTAGAATTTAAGCCAACCCATGATTACCCTATTGTTTTAGGTTTTGATTTTGGACGTACACCAGCCTGTGCATTCTTACAAAGAACATCTATAGGCAGATGGGTTTGTTTTGATGAAATGGTGTTGACAGATTCGGGTGCTGTAGACTTTGCGCCTACTCTCAAGCGTTATATTGAAGAAATGTATCCTGATCACAATTTTAAAGGTTGGGGTGATCCGTCTGGAAACAATAAAAACCAATCTAATTCTGAAACACCGTTCCAAATTATGAGGGCTGCGGGTATACCGTGTAGTCCAACACAATCTAATGACCCTATGAAACGCAGAGCAGCATTAGAAGTACCTATGAAAGAAATGTGCATGGATGGTAAGCCAAGATTCACTGTCCTACCTAAAGCAGTTATGATTAGAAAAGGTTTACAGGGTGGGTTTTGCTACAGACGAGTACAAGTATCGGGTGAAAGATACACTGATGAGCCAGATAAGAATGAATATTCACACCCAGTAGAAGCATTAGAGTATGCATTACAGGGTGAAGGTGAAGGAAGACAGGCGTTAAGTAGGCAAGGCTTTAGTAAGCCAGTAACAGCAAAGGTAAAGTTTAGTGTCTTTTGATGTATACGTTGTGTTTACTAATGATGATGGTAATTGGTGGTCTAGGTTTTTACATAAGGAAATAAAACATTGCTTTGTTATAAAGCCAGATCAATCACATTACATTGTTTACTCTAAAACTACTGAAAAGTTCGACTTATTCACCAGTTGGAGCAAAGATGATATACTCGACGAACCTTTTATTATGTGCGGGTATAAACAAAAGGGAACACATAACAATTTGTTAATGCTAAATACTTGCGTTGGTCATGCCAAACAACTATTGGGCATTAATAATATGTTTATATTAACGCCATATCAATTGTATAAACATTTGTCGAAACAAAAGAGGCAAGAAGATGAAAAGACCAAAGGCTCCAAAGCCAACTGCTGAAGAAAATGCAATGGTTATGCGCCAACAAGCTGCACTTGATGAAGAAATTGCAGAAGGTGAAAAGCGTCTTAAAGCTGTAACTAGAGGTACGTTAGGATCTAAGTCATTATTGGCTAAAGCATCTACTGCATCTAAAGCAAAAACTAGTAGGGCTGGTCGTGGTGGAGGCGGTTATATGGGCGGGTATACAGGCGGTGGTATGTTTGGATTATCTGCTAATCAAATTGCATCAGCACAAGCACAAGCTAACGCTAGATCAGGAACAGCATAATGGAATTGCCGAAGGAGTTAGGGTCACTCAATGATTTAAAAAGGCGAGAAGCTAAAGCATTTGAAATTGCCATGTATTGGCACGACATACTTGATGATGTGTATGAGTTTTTTCTACCTAATAGAAATTTGTTTGACAATAACCGTCAGGGTCAAAAGAAGATGGAGCGAATCTTCGACTCTACGGCTCTGGAGGCTATCCAGCAAGGCGCTAGTAAATTACAAGAAAACATAGCACCAATCTGGACTAGGTGGGCAACATTTGCACCATCAGATCAAGTCTTAAAAATGCTAGAAGAAGGTGACTATGGAGTATCTGAAGAAGACATACGAGCGAATTTGGAAAAACAAGCGGTTATCATATTTGATTATATTAATCGGAGTAATTTTGCTACTCAGTTTTATGAGCACGCTTTGGATTTACTTGTGGGTACAGGTACTTTAAGAGTTGATGAAGAAAATGACACGAATATGCCTATTATCTTTAACGCTATTCCACAAAAAGGTATAGCATTTGAAGAAGGGCCATTCGGAACTATTGAAACACACTGGCGTAGGTTTACTGTTAAGGCTCGTAACCTTGAAAGGCATTGGATAGGATTTAAAGCATCTGAATCTATTAAGGCTAAGATTGAAAATTCACCTGATGCTGATGTAGAACTTAGTGAAGGTGTTGTATTTATGCCTGATTCTAAGACATATTACGGTTGTGTGTGGGTTAAAAGTGAAGATCGTATAAGCTGGATGCAAGATTATGGCCCATCAAGCCCTTGGGTAACTGGAAGATACTCTAAAGTATCTGGTGAGATTAGAGGTAGAGGGCCAGCATTACAGGCATTGCCTGATGTTCGCTCGTTAAACAAAGCAAAAGAATTTGTTTTGCAAAAAGCTGCTATTGATCTGGCTGGAATGTACACAGCTACGGACGATGGAGTTACAAATCCTTACAATATAAGCATAAGCCCAGGAATTGTTATACCAGTTGGTTCTAATAACTCGTCAAATCCTAGTATTCAACGGCTAGACACAGGAAGTAATCTATCATTAGCGCAATTTGAAATTGTTGAACTGCAAAACGCTATTAAGCGTGCGTTGTTTAACGATCTTCGTGACCCTAGCGGCCCTGTACGCTCTGCAACTGAAGTAGCATTAGAGTCTAGGGAGCTAGCAAAAAGGATTGGTAGTGCATTTGGTCGGCTACAGACCGAAGTATTAATCCCAATTATTAAAAGAGTTGCTTATATTCTGACTAGACGCGGATTAATTACTCCGATTCAGTTAGATGGTAGAGACATTGATATTAAATTCCTATCTCCGTTAGCTAAAGCTCAAGATGGTGAAGATTTAATGTCTGTTCAACAAGCTGTAGCATTTGTTTTGCAAACTGCTGGGCCAGATCAAGCTAAAATTGCTTTTAAATTAGAAGAATTTGGGTCATGGGCTGGTGTTAAAACAGGTATGCCAGCAGAATTAATGAGAAATGGTGCAGAAAAAGCTGCTGTTATACAAGCTGGAGCAGAAGCTGTTAAAGCTGGATTGCCTACTTCATCACCACCTGTACAAATGCAATGAGTTGGAAAGAAATAGATAAAGCGGCTGTAGATAGTAAGGCCGCTAAAAAACAAAATGCAGAAAAACGCTCTCAAGTTGCGGAATTAGCAAAGGCATATAACAGATGCTTTAGCGATGATAATGGCAAAAGAGTAATTGAAGACTTGCACCAACGATTTATTTATAACAATGACACGCCATTCGGCTCACCTAATGCTAATTATGAAGCCGCATATCATAATGGTGAAGCTGGCGTAATTAAATTCATTATTAATCAAATAAACCAAGCAGAAACTTTATGACTGAAGCAAATAAAAAACGTGCTGTGAAGGCTACGCCAAAAATTCTTGTGTCTGATGGTGCCAAAAAGTTTTTAAAAGATTTGGGTTTTGAAATGTCATGGCTAGAAAGTTTATCTAAAGAATATAATTTTGAATCTTTTGATTATGTGCAAAAGTTTTGTGCATTTAGATGTAATAAAGATGGCAAGCACGTTGAATGGATTGATATTAATACACTAGCTTTGTTAAACGGCAAAAGAAAATTGTTTGAAATAAAGATGAAACATCAACCACTAGGCAAAAGACGAAAGATTATTAATTTACCTTGGGAGTAAACAATGGAAGAAGAACAGACCGCGATTGAGCAAACAAGCGATACTCTGTTAGACCAAGCAGAACCATCTTTAGGTGAAGGTGAGTATTTTTTGTCTGACGGTATTAAGGGTAGCGGAGATATGCCAGAGTGGTATAACTCTAACAAATACAAAAGCATATCAGAACAAGCTAAAGCATATTCTGACTTAGAAAAAAAGTTTGGCGGTTTTACTGGTGCACCTAAAGACGGTTATGCAGCTCCAGAAGGAATTGAAAATGACGATGCTTTATTGTCAGAGTTAAATGCATTCGCTGAAAAAACTAACATGAGTCAAGACGCATACAATGATGCGTGGGAGTTATTGTCGGCGCAAGATCAAGCAGTACATCAGGTTAATCAAGAAGATGAGTTAGCTAAGTTAGGCGATAATGCTCACACTAGGATTAAGACTGTTGAAGGGTTTATGAAAAACAATCTTACTCCAGAAGTATATGAAGAAGCGCGAGAGTTAGTTACTAATGCTGATTCTATTAAACTAGTAGAAATGTTAGTTAAAGCTACTTCACCTGTAAAACTTCCTATTGATGGAGGTGAAAGCCCTACAGGAGTAACTTGGTCTGACATTGAAGCTGAGATGTTTAAAAAGAATGAAAATGGTCAATTGTTAAGAAGTGTAAACGCCGAACATGAAAAGAAAATACAGCGTATGCAACATGAGTGGGGAGGTGACAAACCCAACATAAGTACAGTAGGTTGATGTAACTACATAATGTAAGTTATAATCGCCCCATCTGGATACCATCTTAGTATGCCCAGTAATTTAGGTTGACTGCTGACCAGATTACTGGGTACTCAGCATATACCTTAAAAAATTGTTTTTAAATTACTCTTTTTTGAGGATACACACATGAGTAAAACTTTATCCGCTGTTGCGGTTACGGAATTTGACAGCATGGTCAAGCACGCCTATCAAGGTAGTGGTCTGCTGAAAAATACTGTAACACAGCGCAACAATGTAGTTGGCGATACTTATAAGTTTCGTCGTATGGGGAAGGGACTAGCTAATCAAAAGTCTACTTCTGATCTTGTTACTCCTATGGATGTAGCGCACGAATTTCGGACTGCAACTTTGCAAAATTGGAATGCTCCTGAGTATACCGATTTGTTCGATGCTCAAGATGTAAACTTTGACGAAAAACAAGAATTAGCAAGCACTATTGCTGATGCTCTTGGCCGTCGTTGTGACCAACTTGTAATTGATGCTATGGATGCGTCTACGCCTTTAACTACTACTGTAGGTACTGGTGTTGGTGGTGCAGGAACAAACCTAAACATGGCTAAGATCATTAAAGCGCAAGTTGAATTGCGTGATCAAGGTGTGCCAAACAGTGATTTGTTTGCCGCTGTTAATGCTCTTGGGTTGTCAGGTTTGCTTAATGACACTACTGCTACATCTGTAGACTTTCAAGCAGTAAAAGCACTTGTTTCTGGTGAAATTGACACTTTAGTCGGGTTTAAGTTTGTTATTCTTGAAACTCGTACCGAAGGTGGATTGACTACTGCCGGACAAGTTGTCGATTCGTGGTTTTTCCAACGCCCCGCTGTAGGACTTGCAATTGGCATTGATATGAAAACCAGTGTTGATTATGTGCCAGAACGAACTTCATTTTTGTGTAACGGAATGCTAAAAGCTGGCTCTGTTGTGCGCGATGAAGGTGGTTTGGTGAAAGTTCAATACACGCAGAACGCATAGGAGGCTATCATGGCTTTTGCAAGAGTTGGATTGTGCCGCATAGGCGGCTCTGGAACTGGTGGCAGCACTTGGCAATATACGTCTACGGACAATAAAGCGGCAATTGATAATGCCGATTATTTTCTAGAGGCTATTAGTGAGTTAAGTATTGGTGATCTTATTATCTGTAAAGACACTACTACACCTACTGCGCCAATTGTCCATTTGACGTACATCAAGACTCAGACCGCTACAAGTATTACTGCGGCTGGTGGCTTGTTAATAACTGCGTAATGATCGGGGGCGCAAGCCCCCTTTCTCTTAGGAGAATAAAAAGCCAAAATAAATCGGAGTAATGTATGCGTAAAGGGTTGTATGCAAACATTCATGCCAAGCGCAAAGCTGGTAAGAAAATGCGTAAAAAAGGTGCTGCTGGCGCACCAACTGATTCTGATTTTAGGAATGCAGCTAAAACATCTAAAAGTATGCTGAGTAAATAAAGTCATGGCTGAAAAAATTAAATTAATATCCAATGCTTTGATATTGATTGGTGATTTACCAGTTACATCTCTTAGCGGCAATACTCGCGCTGAAACAGTAGCTGTTAACTTGTATGACAATATTGTTGAAGCAGAGCTATCTAAATTTAGATGGGGTTTTGCTCGACGTAAGGCACAGTTAGGTTTAACTACTGAAGTGCCTGTAGGTAATGAGTATAGGAATATATATCAATTGCCTACCGATATGCTTGCGTTAATTAAAGTTGATCCTGCTATTAATTATCAGATTCTTGGCACTAAGTTATACGCTAACACGGCTGGCCCTGTTTACTGCGATTACACTGCAAACATACCGCCTAGCAATTGGCCTTCTTACTTTGCAAAAATGATTGAGTATGCACTTGCTATGGACTTTGCTCCAGCTATTAGAGATAGCGCAGCATCATCTGAATCTAATGCAGCTAAGTATCTTAATGCGTCACGCATGGCGCGTTACACAGACTCGCAACAACATCCTACTACGCCTCTCAGGAGCCAGCCATTTATTAGCGTGAGGCAGTAATGGCTAACTCTACATTTATGCAGACTAACTTTGTTAGTGGTGAACTATCGCCGCTATTAAAAGGTCGTACAGATTTAGATCAATATTATGCTGGTTGTGAAACTGCTGCAAATGTATTAATTGTTCCGCAAGGTGGATTAAAACGACGCGCTGGTACTGCTTTTATTGATGAGCCAACAAAACAACTTACGCCTTTAGCTAGTAATTTTATTACGGCAACTATGCCTAATGGTGGAACTGCTGCAAATTTAAATGATTTTAATAGATCAACATTTGGAATTACTACAACAAATATAGGAACTACAGCAAATTACGAGGTTGTTAAATATGTAATTAATAGTAGTTTTTATGACAAATTAAAATTTGTTAACATTAAAGATATTAAACTAACAATTAATAATTCTGATTTTGATACATTTACTGTTCAAGTATCTGCTAACAATACAACATGGACAGATATTGGAAGTATGTCTGTTAACAGTGAACTTGCTTCTTATCAATTTAAAATTCCTGATGATTTTAGTACAGCTTATGTGCGTATTATTCGTTTAGGAACAAAAGATTTAACAACACAAAAAATTCAATTAAGTGAATTTAATGTATTACAAATTTTTCTCTATCAAACTTATGAGCAACCATCTGAAGTAAAAACATTTGAATTTAGTATAGCTACAGATAGACATTATCTTTGTGTAGCTACTGGCGGTGCTGGACTTATATATTCTAATTCTAATGGAAGTATGGCGTTTTATCGTATACCTCATGCTGGTTCAACAGTAACTACTTTTGTTGGAAATGTCCCACTCCCTTATTCATCTCAAGCAATACCAGAATTACGTGCAGCACAAACTGAAAATGTAATGCTTTTGTTTCATCCAGAATATCCATCTAAAAGAATAATTAATACATTTCTTAATAATGTTGATTCTTTTTTTATTGATAACATTCCTTATTCTAATGTTCCTCAATATGATTATAACGATTCATTAAGCCCTACTCCGTCTAATGATGTTCAAAGATTAACATTTTCTAGTGGATTTAAATCGGGTGATACTTATCAAATAGATGTTGAAGGAGTTGTAAGTAAAAATATTACTTATGTAGGAGGAGGCAGTTCAAATGAACAAAATTCTACAATATTTAATTTGCAAAAAAACTTACAAGAAATGCCTGTGTTTGGTGAAACAGGTGTAGATGTTACTTTTGTTTCTGGCAATATTTATGACATAACTATTTCTGGAGAATCAACTAAAGATTTTGAATTATTTTCTGGTTTTCCTACGGCTGGCACTGCTTCTAATCAAGTAGGATTTGTTAAAACAGCAAATGGTGTGCCGCGAAAAGAAGATGTATGGAGTGCCGTAAGAGGCTATCCAAAAATGGGCGCATTCCATGAAGGTAGGTTATGGCTAGGTGGGGCTAAGTCTAAACAACAAAGTTTATTTGCATCTAAGTCAGGATCGTTTTTTGATTTTTTCTTTGAAGAAGGTAATGATGATGAAGGGATGTTTATTACAATAACATCCAAAAACTTAACAACTATTGTTGGTATTAATTCAGATCGTGGTTTACAAGTATTTACTGCTGGTGCTGAGTTTTTAGTTAAAGGTAGTACGCCAACTACTGTAGCTATTGAATCTCAAACACAGCATGGATCATCTAATTTAGAGGCAAAATCAATAGATGGGGCTACGTTATTTGTAGATCAAAACGGCAAATCAATTCGACAATTTGTGTATAACTTTAATGAAGATGCTTACACATCTAATGACATATCTGTTTTATCTTCTCATCTTATAAAACAACCAATAGATTTAGCGGTGTTAACAGGCACTACTTCAGAAGATTCTAGTTGGGTGTTTATTATTAATACTGATGGCACTGCATCTATTTTAAATACTGTTCGCGCACAAGACATAAATGGTTTTACTCAATTTATTAGTGCTGACTCTGGGCAATTAAGTAATGGAGCAGCTATTCCTAAAGATGTATTTTCTGCATCAGTTGTTAACAACGATTTGTTTTTAGTAAATAGATATAGAGCTACAACTGGAACGCCTTATACATACAGTATTGAAAAATGGGATTTTAATAGATTGTTAGATGCATCTATTATTTTAGGTAACGTATCTGCTACAACAGTTTCTCTTGGCACTTCTCATTTTAACAATGCTACTGTTAGTGTAATTGGCAGTGGAAATAATTTAGATAAACGAACAGTTTCTAATACTGGAACAATTACATTAACATCAAATGAATTATCTGGTGGCCCATTAAATTTAGAAGTTGGTTTAAACTTTGTGCCGACTGTAAAACCTATGCCTCTTAATACTAATATGGGCAAAGGTCAGAATGCTATGAAACAGAAAAAAATAACAAACATGAACTTTAGATTTTATGAAAGCGCGGGGATTTACATTGATGGCAATCCATCTCCTATAAGGCAAATGACAACATTTTATAATACGTTTGCGTTTTTAATAAACAGTGGAACGCCTGTAGTTGGTAACTCTTACAGTGTTAATGGCGCAACATATTTTGCAAATAGTTTTGTTGGTTCTATTTTAACTGCAACTCGCACATCTGGGCGAGGAGCATTACCTGCTTCTGGTAATTTAATAGGAACACCTAACTTAACTTATTTATCAGTTGATGCAACTAATAGCCCATTAGGTGAGCCATTTGAAATACGCACTGGTATTATTGAAGACAATAATGGCGGTAATGGTTGGGGTATAGATGTTGCACCATTAATTACAATACCTGATGCAGCACCATTTCATATACAAGCAATACAATATGAGGTTGAATCGTCGTGAATTTAACAGTTCAAGACAACATTTATAAGTTTCAAAAATTAATGCAGTCTGTTGAAAACATAGACTTAGCTGTCCAACATCATTTTTCTAAAGGCTTGTATGCCAGAGAGTTATTTATACCAAAAGGAGTTTGTTTAGTTGGAGCGTTACACAAGACTAGGCATATGTTTATGGTTGTTACTGGTACTTGTAGAGTATCTAGCCAGTTTGGTAACGAAGAAATAACAGGGCCATTTATTGGTGAAACACAGATAGGCACTAAAAGAGTAATATACGCAGAAACAGATTGTGTGTGGATGACTTACCATCCAACAGATTTAACTGACATA
>Ga0209092_10004600_pt1 | contig 11464 bp, 3 predicted proteins | sample FraStrMetagenome_FD_187446 | JGI IMG/M metagenome (GOLD analysis project Ga0209092, IMG submission 187446) | Marine eukaryotic phytoplankton communities from Arctic Ocean - Fram Strait ARC3M Metagenome (SPAdes) (version 2) | ecosystem: Environmental > Aquatic > Marine > Oceanic | place: Fram... | reverse complement strand
ATTAGAGTAAAAACTTGGTGCAAAATAGCCTAAATTAATTAATGACTGCACATTCAAGCAATCATTTAGAGAAAAGTGTGCAAATGCCAGATGACTGCACGCGTGCAAAAAAAAAGTCTCGGGACAGAATTAGCCACGATAATATTTAGTTTCATTGACTGGCTAATTATGATATAGCTGTATCTTTACGATGCTAGATTCCTGATAGTGACAAGCATACGTAATTATGTGGAGAGGGATCGTGCGTACGTAGTACGTTGTTGTTGTTGTATGTTATATTTATAGTGTCTAAATAGCTACGTACTGAGACGGATCCCATAGTTTCACGGAAAGGGTCTAGTTTGTATTAAGTAAGCTCCCGAAGGAGTCGCTCCACGTGTATTCGCAAATCTTCGCGACCACTAGAACAGCATACGAAATTATCGCTAGAGGCTTTCAAATCTAACTCCCCAACAAAATAGTCAAAGGTCAAAAAAGTAAAAAAATAAAAAGAAAAAAAAGATATCCATCGCTCTAAAAATCATAAGGTGTATCGTCGTATAACCGTAGTCAGGTTTGTTCTCTGTTATTAGAATTTTTGACTGGTTGCTCTCCTTGTAGGCCAGTGCTAACTTTCCATCGATCTTCGTATTTCATCACTATTCTTCTCTTTTGCCTCGTTCATTTTCATCCCTTGCTCTCTGTGACTTTCTGACCTCGAAGCGCGTCCTTTCCCACCATCCTCCTCTTTGCCGTCCTTCTATGCGTCATCCTCTTGCGTGTTCTTGCCATTAATACTTACCATCCTGCGGAGCTTCTCTAGATTCACTTCAAAATTCCCCGACCAGGCAACTATCCTAGAGTATTTCTAAAATTGTCTCATTCTCTTTTTGATTGCAAGTCCCATTGTTACTCGAATTTTTGTTTCGCCGCAATGCTCGTCGCATTTCCATGATCCTCCTATTATATGAGACTTTTATTTCCTCTGACACTGACATCAAATTTGCTGCATTCTCTCGTATTGTTGTAGGATCATAGTTCAGTCTGGAATCTCCCATCAAGCTTGACCTATCTATCGCATTCTCTATAGTACCACCCTCTTTGATTACATCGCAAATAATTGCCATACTCTGAAGCATTCTCGGTCCGCATTCGTTTTCGGATTGTGGTATCGATGATGTCGGTATCCATTTGCAAGGTACACGAGCTCTCGAAAATAATTTTTTGATTGTATCCGCTAACTCTCCTATTGCATCTCCTTTTCCCAATGAATCTATCATCCATGCTCTGCAATATTTCTTCTGTTTCTCTACCACGCCTAGTGTCCAATGACCATAATCTGAAGGTCCGGAGAAAAGAGGCAGTAAATAAATGCCATGTGGTTTATTGAGACCAGATGTAGTGCCGAAACAGGGGGCAAAATTTAGCCAATTCCGATTAGATCTACAAGTCAAAATTACTTTTGATGTAGCCGCATTTCCGATAAACGTACTGTTTGGAGCTTTCATGCGTAAATTCATAATAGCGAGCTGAATGGCGTCACTCCCCACCAGTTGATTGTACCCCCTCGTCTGGATTCTGCTCCGAATCTGAGAATTTTGAAAGGTGCTGGATGTCCACATCTTTTCGTTTGTTGACTGAATTTCTGGAATATCATCTCTTTTAGTTATAATGTTTTTCTGATTATACGACCTCTCACTCAAGATATTATTTTGAATTCTTTTATATCTTTTTAGGTCGTTTTTCAGGAAAGTCTCGACATCTTTATTCATGTTGTCTAGACTCCTGATTGCTGTTGAAATTCTTTTATCCGGTGGGCTGGCTCTATCCGTCTGCCTTGTTATACATTTGGCAATTGTCTTCATTAGTAATTTATCTGCATCGGTACGTTTTCCGTGCTTCTTCTGAGTTGGTGATTCTGTTGTGCTGTCTTTAGGGGCAAAGTTGTGTAACCTTGTCGATATCGATGCAACTTGACAATCTGTCATCGTTGAATCCAAGTGATCTAAAAGTTCTTCCCTTTCACGTTTCCTATCCGATGACTGACAATGTTTTAAAATAACCGCCGACTTTCTAACTGCCGTACTTTGCTTGGAACAACGTAAACAATGTTTTTGTTGTCCTTGAATGTAATTGGGGGTGTTCGCATGCAAATTCCATTTTGCATGGATTATTCCGCAGGTTATTCCTGTACACAATTTCTTGGGTATTGCACTATCATGAAATTTGACTTTCTTGCGTTTCCTTGTGTCCCCTTCGCCTGAATCTGAACCTCCCTTTCTTTTCAATATTGAGATTAGCTTCTGACCTGGATTTCTATCGATTTGTAAGGCTTTCTTTATCGCTCTAAACGTTCCTTCATTAAATTCATACTTAATTCGGAACTCTTTTTCCATTTCCTTGCTGATACCTCCTATGATTCTATGAAGACCAATAGTACGTGCTAGGTTCAATTCCTTCACTCTTTCCCATATTTCCTTATATTGATGCGTTACGTTTTCATAAATTACGGTATCCGAATAAAAGGTCTTAGCATTCTGACACATCTTTTTGAAGCATTGTTCAAGTTCGATCGGAATTACGCCGAAAGGAATACAGTTAGCTCGGTTGATTAACGCATCGCTAGGTATTCCTTCCTCCATAACTGGCGAAAAACCAAAAATCGCCGAGTAAATGGGAATGGTGCTCTGAAGTAAATTAGTCCACGACGATTCACCCTCTTCTCTCATCCATTCCGTCCTTGTCCTATACGCTGTATGATCGTGATCGTCGGGTTTCCTAAGATCGTGAAGGTTTCGTAGTGTTGATTCCACCTCCTGTAAGAATAGTCTAGAAGAAAATATTGACTGAGTTTCGTGTACTATCTTGATGAGCTGGGTTAAATTCTGTTCTATCAGTTGAGTCATATGCGTCCTGAATCGTTGTAATTTATCATGCTGACAGAATAGTTGCGCGTGCGTTCTATTTCCCTTTTTTTCTTTTATATTGGAACACCATTTGCAAGCAGATAGCTCCTTTATCCAAGCGATATTTGTAAGTCGATTTCCATTTTGATGAGTTGTATGAGTTGCTTCGTAATCCTTGATCCATCCTTTCCTGTATATTTGTGATTTGTACAGACTTCTAGTGTGACTGCGAGATAGTCCTCTCAACGATCGGAATAACCCTCCCATTTTAGCGAGAGTTGTCCATTTAGTAGTGGAGTTGGGAATTATCCTCCATGGCAGCCCCTGAGTTGCCTTCGATCTTATATGAGCAAGTTTCTGTAGTTGAAATTTTTTCTCCAGAAACGATGATATGTGACGGTCAATGCGCTGCCCATTCCAACAAAAGAAGAATCTGAGTTTCGAATCAGGAGAGACAAACTCCTTAATTTGCGACTTATGTTGAAATTGTGCACTGTGAGGTAGTTCCGCACTCCTGTCTGCATGATGGTTACAACTGGTAATAAATAGATTCGGTACAATGTTGGGGTACCTCTTTTTGGCTTTGAGTCCAGTTCCCTTGCAATTTAATTGGTGGGAATCAACCTTAAAAATCGATATCACATCGTGTTTGTCGAAATAAGTTTCCTTCCACTCCGTATTTGCATTCTTTTCTCCTTCCGTTTTAATCCATTGGGTGCAAAGTCGTAGGGTATGATTCATTTTGTCTGAACAAAGGTTCATAGCATCGATCTCTTCGTCTGACCTCAAACTCTCCTCCATCCTAGCACACAAATGCTTGCTGACTCCTGAAATTAATTTTCTGATGTAAGTTCTATTTATACCTTCGTTGATATTTCTATCTCTAATGCCCAATGTCACACTTCGTACAGCCGCACTATCTACTATTAGAACCCTTGGCTCGCCTTTTTCAAACATTTCCAGTCCCATACATATTGCCGCTGCTTCCCCATGCGCGATGTCTGTTTCGTGTGAACCATATTTTACGGGTAGTTTAGCAATGCGTGCCAAAATGGGAATAGAGACTCTATCTGCCCACTCCAATGACTCTGATAATTCGTTTTGTTTAATGTCTGGCATGCATAAAACTGCGGAACTTGCTGTTGATGATGCAGGTTCTATTCTGTGATTCTTCTTTAGATGCGAGCCATCCGTGGAAATGAAGGGAACTAATGCAGAATCTTTAATGAATTTCGCTAACTCTGGGTGTCTGTTATTTATGGCTGATAACATTTGCACCTCCGCATGGATGCGTGCTGTTGACATCTTCCAATAACATGAAGGAAACTTATTCTTTAGTATTTCGACAAAATCGAAATAGACCCAATCTTGTGCGGAATCTGAGACATTTGGAGACCACGACTCCTTCGACAGAGAATTTTTCCATTCCCAAAAGTTATATGAAGCTGCGGTGTTTTCGAAATGGACTTCCTTGAAAATTTTCGCCAGTCTTTTAAGTGTATTGATGGAAATTTTGGGATTCATATCTTCCGGAATTGCTAAATTAGGTTTTACTTCGCCGTGTTCAGTAAAAGCTCTTTTCAAAAAAACATGAAAAACGCTTCCGAAAGCGATTTTCCGATTAGTCTGCTTTCCCAATCCTATCGAAAAACCAGTGTTGACTTTATAATAAGAATCTCCCACAGATCGTAGTGTTTTGAAATTATTGTAATGAGATAAAATGAAGTTAACTAATCCATCCTGACTGTCTCGTAAATGTATTCCATAATCTGCTAATTTATTGATTGCATAACCTGTAAAGTTATTGGAAACCGTATCTTCATCTGGTCTATCATGTCGCAACAAGAATGCTGCTGCCCTTGCTCTTATCACCTCAGAGTCCATAAAAGCTCCATTTAAAACTATTTCTAATTCTCTGGCGTTCGAGATAAGGTCCACTTCCAGGAATGATTTAAAGCCATATCCCCCTGATGATTCATCCAGAAAAATGCAATGTTTAGCGTCTGTTGTCGAAAGACCCTTCCTTTTCATCACATGCGAAATTAACGTTTTGTCACACTCTAGGAGCGCTTTCGTTGGATGACTCATTTGTAACGTTGCATATGAGTGAACCGTGGTGCAAAGCATGTTCGAACAAACCCTTTGTGCCTCGTGATCCATGGTGTAAAGTTTCAATGAAGCCAGTCTCCCTTTTATTTTGTTGAGCACAGCCTTGGATGCTGATTCGGAATTTCCAGATAGAGTACTAGAAAGACCTAAATGCTTATGTGCTTTGGGCTGAAAAACCTTCAGAAATTTTTGTTGTTCTTCCTCCTCTAAATTATGAAACCCCACTAGTTTAAAAGCATTCGACAATTCTTGTTTTTGCAATTGAATTTTATGTGGCACCTTTTCCCAGATGGGTCCGTCCGTCACGAAACTCCAAGCGAAAGATTCTGTCTGTTCTATGGTGAGCGCCTTTTCCGCCGACAAATTGTAAAAATGAATTTCTGACTTCGAACCCTTACGCCCTATTTTTGTGACAAGGGATAGATCTCCCGATCGCTTAATATATCTTTGAGTCGCCAAAATGACTTCATCTTCATTCATAGAGGACGTATATCGAGTATTGTCGTCACAATACCCTATCCTATCAATTCTCACAATCCCATCTGCCTTATCTGATATATGAAACCTATACGCATCTTGATTACGCTTTGTCAGCAATATTCGCCCTATTTTATCTGATTTTAACGAATTATTAGAATTTTCTTCGATTTCATGTAAAATGTTACACCAAATATCATGTTTGAATTTAATTACCAAATTGGCAATCGTGGGTGAATCGGGATTCCCCTGCTCCAGTCCACATACAAACCTCGCATGTGCGATGCCCTTGCTCGTTATTATTTCCACCGTTTTCGCCCCCATGCCGCTTGCCTTTAATTCAATAAACCCCTGCGTAGGGAATCCGTTCACCCTCATCGCGGCTAAGAGAATCTCGACGGGTATCCTATCAAAAAACTTTTCCTCGTCCTCATCGGTCTGGGACATAGGAATTCCGCTTTCTAAACAATCTTCGCGAATCCCTTGCTCAACTCCGACCAGCATGGCACAGCCCTTACCCTTAACGTACGCTGCGATACCCGCGTGCAAAATTCCTGCATCCATAATACCTTGGCTTGAAAATTTAGTACTGATCGAATTGATAAAACAGTACATATCATGACACAAGCTGATAGGTCTGTACTCGTTAACTTTACCAGGCTTGGGGATTGGAAATCTTGCGATGGATTTTAACCTTTTTGGAATGAATCGCATGGTTAATATTAATTTGCAGATATTAAAAAGACATTTTTGCCATCTGCAACCAAGCCGTCCTACCACAGCCATTTGAAAGCCATCATACCTGGCTTTTCCAGGAACTGATGCGATGGACTTCCAGAACATCTCCGCTACTTCCTCTTCTTTATGCATTGCACCTACTTTCCCTTGCAGTAAATAAAATGGGTAGTGTAACTCCTTATGGTCCCGATCCTTAGCCTTAAACAAGTCAGCAGTGTGCCGACCATGAGCAGCTATAAATGCTCTTTTATCCCTATTTGATAGTTTGTCCCCGTTCTTAACCAGTTTAGGGATATCGTCGAAGGTAATCTTGCGATCCGGTGAAAGTGTGACGCCTCTGACTCCGAGTAATCCCTTCCTTTCCAATTTTGCGAACGCACAGATTTCGGATGCCTCTGAATTCCCCATCCATCGCCCGTGGTGTTCTCCTGTTGCCGCAAGTTCTTCAATTTCATTCCTGCATGGACGAAACGTTTGAAGCTTCCTATCCCATATTTCCGTGTGGGTGGCTGGAGCTTCGCGAGATTTGGGTCGGACTTTTTGAGTAAAGTCTTCAATTTTATTTACTTTGAGTAAATATTCAATCGTATTGGCACGATATGTTCGCTGTGCCAATCCTATTTTCTTTTCGAGTTTTGCAAGAGTAGAAGCTGATGAATCCAAATTTCCGCGCAGTTCTTTTATAGAATTTGTACAATTCCAATTGATTTGGTTAGTATCAATAGATCGTATGTGTTCTAACCAAGAATCCATATCCGTCAACAGGAACGAGAATTTGTCTTTATTCGAATCCGTGTTAAATCCTTGAGCGCAACCAGCTTCACTGAGCCAAAAATTTATCAATTTGACCGTCTTCTCGGAGAGATTTAAATCATTTCCTCCTGTACCAGAAAGAGAAGGTGGAAGTAATGACGGTATCGGCTCTGAAGCTGCTCGAGAATTCCTCTTCCTTGAGGATATTGCTTCAACATGCCTATCCCTTTCCTCGAATTCTTGCAATAGACGAGAATGTATGTTCCGGGCCTTTTTTTGAAGGATGCAGGCATTAATATTTTTTCCCCAATTTCTTAAAATAAGCTCATGTTTGCACGATGTACCATTTACTCGATGTACAAGTTCATATTCTTTAATAGCTTGTGTATATCGTTTGATTTTTCTGTGTTTCTCTTTAACCCAATTGCGTAAATACCGCAATTTTGTTGACATCGGAAGATTGGAAAATATTTTAAAAGAATTATCTTTTCGTACTTGCTTTCTGGTCCTCGCCATGTCCGTTATCCGATCCTGATCCGAACTCAAGTCTAGAAAATGCATTATGTCCTTTATTCCTGCATCAAATCTATTTACTATTCCGGAAAGTTCAGCTGCTTGTCTATCCGAAATTTCAACCAAGGAGTTATTCGCACCGTGTGCATGTTGCCTTTGCGCATCTGCCAATAACGATTTATACAATTTTTGAATACTCAATTCGACATCTTTCAGATGATGGTGGGTTGCCTCCGAATTATCTCCTGTAAGATCCTGAAGCTTGCTATATAGTTCCGCTTGCTTTCGGAATCTCATACAGTCCTTGAATTGAGAAGGATCCAGCGTTAAAACGTCGCCTTTGGATTCAATTCGTGAAAGCTTAATTTGATAGATATCCCGAAATAAGAAATTTGTTTTGAGTTCTCCTTCTTCCTCATTATTTGGGCCATCGCGCAAAAAAGAACAATAAATGAGTTTGTGGTCCGAAGGAAAGTAGAATGAGCTGAGTATTCCGTCTATTCCTGTATTCGATATTAAGTCCTGAGCGCGTCTATGGTTGGGGAATAGAATATGGTCAATTCCCCTTGCCCCCTCCGATCCAAATCTGGTAAGATACTGATTGGGATTTTTGATATTATCCCGAACCACAGAAGTGAAAGAAGACATTGATTTCAGTATACTAACGTTGCTTTCCAAATTATATCTACACTTGCCCAAATTATCGAGATCGGACGTGGTAACCGTTTCCTGCAAATCTCCTAATATCATGATGTTAATATTGGGGAATCGCTTCTTCCATTGTTTTTGAATTTTCCGAATTGCGAAAATGATGGTCCTTCGTAGATCATTCTTCCTCGATATATGATCTGCATCGGGTCCGCCCATAGCAACCCCGTATAAGGAGATAATACCCAAACATTGATCATTGTTGAAACCGAACGCCATGCTGATTATTCTGCCATCCAATAAACTAGAGAAATTATCGATCAATTTTCCACCCCACCTCCAAGAGTCATATAAAATGACTTGATGGTGTGTTTCAAAACACGCAATCCTAGCAGAGCTTAGTTCGTACCGTCTACAGGCGCCCCAAGCATCGCCAATGGAAGTATGTGATGCAAAAGGTTCCTGAAAAGCTAAAAAAGTAAATTCTTCCTCCAGAAATAGTTTAGCCGCTAGAGAATGATCATATTGATTTTGGATGTTGAATGTCCCAATTTTGTCCCGATGAGAAGATTCATCGGTCATGGATGCCTCATGTTGATTGGGATCGGGGGAGTGTTGAAAGTAGCGCTTGGAACGTTTGACAATTTCTTCTTCACTATCATCTTGAAGTAATCTAACCATAGCCTCTTCGCTGAGAAACTCTAGTTCCGAAGAGTTAGAATCCACAGAATCGTCATCTCCTCCAACTTTGCCAACCAACGGAGTTGAGCCTGCATCATCGTTGTAGGTGGGAAACTCCTCAATGGTATGACACATCGCATCATCAGCTCGGTCAGCGGACTCATCATTATCTAATTCGAATTGGTCATTCAATTCTTGGAGAAGTCTTTCAATGTTGTCGACATCACAACTGTCAGCTGCAATAGGAGTTTGATCAGCTTCCTCGCAACCGAAATCGGGAATGTCAGATTCATCCTCCACATGTGATGAAAGTGATAAAAAAGATTCTTGTGTATCTGGAGAAAAGAGCTCCTGATAATAATCTCTCGTGATTGAAGCCATGAAATTCTTATTCTGTGGAAACAAAGTTTCGCCGGAGAATTGGGGACTGAGGGTCAATAATGTGAAGCAAATTTAAACTAAAATTCTTGATAGCAACGTTGCTGCGAAACTTCGAATGTAACCACTGAAATTGACTGCGATTTTCCGAAAGTAGTATGACAGTAGCCTTGATTACCGTGTGAAGGATTCCGACGGTATTTACTATCTGATATTTGTGGGATAATCTGTGAAACTTCGCTACTGTTGGATTTCTGATGCGAACAATTGCTGATATAAAATTCGTCCCAGCAATGAAAAAATTTCGTTTCCTGAGAAAGAAAAAGAGTTCTGGGTAAAATTCTTCGAGAAATTTTGTCCAGAGATGCCAAGAAGCTCTGAGCCCACCCCGAATTTCACTGGGTGATGCAAAATGGATATTGGCTCGTATTGTCTCAACCCAATTTTCGATGCACCTTAGCTCACCACACACCAATCTATTGTTCAGAAAATTTTGCAAGTATTCTGTCCAATGAGCTACTGTTCTATTCTCTCCAAAAGTTTCCATAGATGTATTTAAATTTCCTGTCTTAAAAGATCGGTTCCCAAATAGACTTTTCCGAATGAAGCGATGAGCAATTACTAAAGTTTTGCACACTTCAGTGAATTGTTGAAATGATTAATTCGGATATCCTTTGTAGAACAATTAACGTCTGGATTGTCTTTATCAAACTTTAACGTCAGGTCTATAGAAGTAGGTAACTAATCGCTTCACTACTTAGTTGATCGCTTTGATTTTTTGAATGGAGCAGACCAGATAGAATCCGATGAGGAGTGACTAGAATCGCCGTCGTCCAAAATATCCGACAAGCGTCTTGATCGATTATTAGCAATCGAGAATCGAACGAAAGGTTTTGTATTGCTAACAATTCGTGTTTCTTTGAGATCAGGATCACTTTGAATGTCGTGCTTTTTTGGACTTCGAAAACCTATCGCTATGGAATGGGGTATCTCTGGAAAAATTGGCAATGGGCGAAAATTCCGTATGCTCTGACACGAATGTTGGTGTTTCAATACCAATTTATTCAGCCACTCTTTAATAAAAGTAATTCTGTTACCTAGAGCCAGTAAATTATTACCTGGGGGATCGGACGAATTGCTCAGGGATGAGAGTGTATTGAACAAGTCTCTGTTTTCTGCTGTCTTAGCAAATTCCGCCTTCAGTTGAGCTCTATAGGAGATAGTTTTGGCTATTTCCACGAAATTCCGGACTGATTTAATTCGAGATTTAAGTATATTAAAAACGGTATCCTTTCTTAAAATGACTAAGTCGAATATCAAAAACCTTTTCTGATCTAGAATTGCGTAAATACAGGGGAACAATTTGAAGTATCCTAGTATATTGTACCAGAAGAAATTGCAACGTGATGCTAGATCCTGCCAATGACTCGGTGTCTCACTTGAATACTCAATGACCAGTGTCACTAATTGATCAACGTTGAAGGAGATATATGAATTTCCCTGTAAGAGGTCGAGATGGTGACGTAATTTAAATTCCTTGATACAAATAGATTGAATCTCCTTACGTAACCACATAGAAACCTAAACGTTTGAATCCAGAATTTGAGTAATGGGAACTTTCCTCTTAAATGTCCGCGATTCAAATAAAATTCGATTGGGATCTGATGACGTATAATCGGTCCAATAGCTGTTCCGGGAAATTTCCGAAAATTTCGTACGTATATCGATGTCAAGAAGATAGAATTAGCCACGTTATCGAAAGCTTAAATAGAGCGAATTTAATGTGACTCGAAATATATTTAGATAAAACTTTTTTTGAAATCGTGAAATTTCTAATCGAAAAGGATGAATCCCAAGACTTGATGAAAACTATGAGCGCCGGCGATGGCGGTCTTGTGAAAAAGCCGACTCGTCTCTAAGTGATCCCGAATTCACACAAAGAAACTGAAAAGCTCTAACGGTAGCTTAAGAAATGCTGATACAGATAGGTGCCAGATATGATGATATAGGCCAGATTAACGTTCTTGAAATCAAAAACGCGTAAGTCTTGAGGGTCTAGAACCAAAAGTAGGAAAAATCTTCTCTAAAAAGCCGCTAAAAAGGCCAATTTTCAGGAGAATAGGTCCGATGAAGCTCCTAAATGTGCTGAACACAACGGTATAATGAAGTTGGATTGGATCGATCGAGAAGCTTCAAAAATTGAAAAAGTCGGCAAAATCCCATGGAGCGGGGCTGTTCACCAAGTTACGTAGGTAATCATAAAAAAAAATGTAAATATCAAG
>Ga0209092_10004599_pt1 | contig 11465 bp, 9 predicted proteins | sample FraStrMetagenome_FD_187446 | JGI IMG/M metagenome (GOLD analysis project Ga0209092, IMG submission 187446) | Marine eukaryotic phytoplankton communities from Arctic Ocean - Fram Strait ARC3M Metagenome (SPAdes) (version 2) | ecosystem: Environmental > Aquatic > Marine > Oceanic | place: Fram... | reverse complement strand
ACTGTATTGGCAGAGAAAAGAAAGACATCTTCTAAACATAATTGTCAGTTTTAAAGAATTTCCTTACCCTTTAGACTGTACAGAAACAAACAAACCTTGATTTTCTATTCTATCATTTTCACGCAATTACCGTGTAAACGTATTCAACTACTCTAAAATCCACACGGCAACCATTATGTAATGGAGATAGCGTTACGCCAAACATAAATAGTGAAGGCTCTTCTTCGCCACTTCAATATTCCTCACCTATCGTGTACGACATGTTTTTACCAAACTGTATACTTTAATTGTTAACATCTACTCTTGTAACAGTTATCATCCTGAAACAAATCTGTAATGTTGGACTCACGATATGGAGCGGTATTCATGTCCTACCATGGACTTGATCCTTCTTCAAGTTCAAGCCAAACTTCACCCCTCCTATTGAATCGACGAAAACGCATTCAAGTGACAATGTAAGAATAAAACATGCTCACTGTACAAATGCAGTACAAATCTCACAATAACTTACCTATCGCCAAGACTGTAAACAGCATCATACTGAGCAAATTGGACAGCTTCACTAGTAACAAATTTTAAACCGTCTTTTGTCAATGACTTTCGAAGTTCCGCATCGCATTTGCGAACGATGGGTTCAAGGGCGGCATCATTGAAACGCCCGACACCTTTCATCCAACGAAAGAAAGAAAAAATCCATTAGGACATTCAATAGTTATTATTAAAAACTCCGTTTTCTCACCGATAATTTTGGAAGGTTGAGTTTTGATGACGGCTCCATTACGACCTTCGAAGTTTGTAGGTACCTTTACATCTTGACCTAGATCAAGAGACAGCCAGAAAATTACAACATACTTCGTTCAATGTAACCGAAAAGAAACTCACCTGGCAGCGCAAACCCTACATACCAACACATAGATTTTTCCTTGTTTTCACCTACAGTCATGACAGCAGGAGCGAACTGCCTCATACCACGAGTTACACCACCGAGCAAATCATAGCCTTCGTCTCTCCTTGTGTACGGCGCCTCAACGATAACTGTTTCAGGATATCTTCTTACTTCATAACCATTGCCTCTACGTAGTAATTCGTACGGTAATTCTGCTGCACTCTGCTGTGCTTGCAACCCACCTGGTTTCAATTGTCCCAAAAAGTCGTCCAATGCAATAGACTTGTCGACTTTTTCATAAGATCCACTGGAATCAGGTCGTAAATTGATTGAGTCCCAATAATCCTTCTGCCCAACAATTTTAACAGAATTATCTATAACATCAAGCTTATATACACTTATTCCACTGAACGTAGCTGTTGGCTTCCACGGTAAAATCTTGGCAGTCACACGAAGTGTCCACCGAGTCGTGATATCGCTGATTTCATCATTACTGCCTACTTCGCCACCCGAGACATTGTGCAGATTAATCTTAGCATCGTCGAACAAGATACTCCCCATTAACGTCCGCCCTGCTAACATGTCTACATTTTTCTGATACGAAGCCACACCATCAAGGCTAGTTAACGGATCCTCGAAGGTCACATCGTCTGCATAATATTGCGTTTCCATAGGATCGAAAAAAGATGTGTATTCCTTTGCTAGCACCCTTTTGATGACAGATACCTGGCTTTTAACATCATTAGAAACTGCCACAGACGCCTGTAATGACGGTAATGGATTATATTGGCGTATTGAAAATGGTGAAATAAATGCCTCAGCGTAATGCGAGATGCTGCTAATAAGCAGAAAAATTACAGGACACGTTCTTAGATTATTCATGATTGCTTTCCTTCTCCCTTAAATTCTCTGCCAACAACAAGACCAACAACAACAACTCTATTACAGTAAGTTACTCAAAATATCGAATATTGCTGTAAAATTATGTTCCCAATGCAATGTGTTGTAGAAATCAATAGAGCTTCCATTACGTTGTGTAGCAGGTCTGTTTTTCCCGTCGTTGCCGAACCTATGTCAACTTTCAGGAAGTCAACGGACTGCGTCAGTGGACAGTAGCAACTTTCCGGTCCAATGACTACAATTTTCTACTTCCAGTATCGGTCCAATGAATGATCAATGGACGAGTAGAGTACAATGTGTTCATACTTCATACCTCATACCGAATACCGGTAACCGGTAAACACTACCATTTTAGGAATTAGGAACGTAGATCGTATTAATACACCAAAAGATCTCTCTCCCTCACTCGTGTGTGGTAATAATAGCAGAGAAATAAGACATTCAGATTTTTGCAGTGCATCCATCGGCTGATATTCGTTGACATTTACATTGTCGATGGACGATCAAAGACGACATCGCGAGTTCGTTGACGGTCTTAGCAATGAGAAGGATTACCAAAGTATTGGACAGGTGGATATCGTGTCTTCTCCGCTTTCTAAGCTATTGATAGAATCATCGTTGTCCGAAGATAATGACATCACTCGTGACCCTTCAGATTTAGGGGGAGTCAGCCTCAAACTCAGTGGATTTCATGCCGATATAAGTCCCTTGTCACATAACATGAAACAACATGATGATGAGAACGTAAAAGAATTTGCAAAGTCGTCCATTGTTCGTGGTATGCCGAATAAGGGGAAAACCATATGTTATTTTAATTCCATAATACAAGCTCTTGGCTCGATTTCGACATTTCGTGAGTATTTATCCCGTTGTGCAAAGACCCACAGTCAACTTCACCGTCTAAATGAAAAGCCATTCCTTGCAAAGACTTTGCTTGATTTGATATCATGTATCAACGGTGCTAGTGCTAGTAACGCCAAAAGATTGGATAATTTATCAACATTGGTTCTGATGGAAATTTTTCCGCGATCATATAATATTTGGCAGCAGCAAGACGCGCAAGAATTTTTGCTCATTCTCTTTGAACATTTAGAGGCAAATTTTACTGAGTTTGAAAATCCTTTTAAAGGATGGTCGACTGTTTCTTTGAAATGCCAAGCGTGCAGGGCAGTGAAACCGCTCCATAACCAACTATTTTTCACTTTGCCACTTGCGGCCGTCATCAGTTGTTCCAATCTCTCCCAACTACTCAATAATTTTAGTAGTAATGCTACTGTCGAAGGCGTTGAGTGTTATTCGTGCACAAAAAATGCTATCTTAAAGGCTTGGCGAGAAGACCTAGTTCTTTATCAAAATGCAATCGATTATGAGACAAGTTTCAAGAAAAATCCTAAGTTATCGCACTTGAAGGAGCAGGTAGATGTAATAGAAACCAAAATTAGAACTACAACTGCAATCAACTTTCACGACGAAAGCTTTGAGGAACGACTTAAAAATTTTCTTGAGTCATTTAGTCCATCTGAAGCTGATTTTAAGGTATCGAAGCAATGCTTCAATCGACGCGAATTAATAAGCAGGCCTCCTCTAGTATTTGCGCTTCATATTCATCGCCGAACGGCAATTTCCACGAAGGTTCACAAAATCATCTCGTTACCTCTTGACTTGGATGTATCGTCGTCTTTGGCATCATTTAACCCCTCACACACTGGAACATCTAAGGCTCCAAATGGTGAGGGGATAAGCAGACCAATTATGTACTCACTAAAAAGCGTTGTGGAGCACGTAGGATCTGCTCAAGGCGGTCATTATCAGACCTATAGAATTTCAGACGAGGGCCATTGGTACTTTATATCAGATGAAAGGTACGTGTCTTTATCAGTAATGGAATTAAAATGATTTTTCTTCTTATTTGCTAATGTATATCAAGAACAATTTCGGTCGATTTCAGCGTGGTTGCCAAGGCGCAGGCTTATCTGCTATTTTACGAAATGTGTAATCAATAACCTTGTTGCGAAAAATAGAAGTGGACAGTAATATTGGCACATTGTCTTCACGTATCTATCAGAGTCGTAATGTTTCACGCTTTCTTCCAAGCATGTTTGAATCTTAGTGGCCTTTTAGTTTTTCAAAAATGTCGAATTAGTTTCGAGTAAAGGTCACTTTTTGCAATAATGAGGAGAAGAAAAATTATCAGCAAATGCAGCGGAAGGGTTTACGTCTTGATTATATTCTTCTGTTCAAATTTACTTTATTTCTCTGCGCAGCGTAAGCTACAGCTTATGGCTAGTTTTCAGCAGAGAAAACCCTCATTTGATAATTATAACAATTTACGCGCTACCGCACGCCGCGATGACGTCTTTGAATCGGAACTCATTTCATTACAACAGCAATTATCGACCCTCTCATCACAACCGCCAAATCTTCTCTACTTGAATGTTACAGATAAATCGGCACTTGCATCTGAAGTTATTGGCGACGGCACGAGATTTCTCAACTCAACGTCGAGAACCAATTTACTTAGCGCCCCATCAAAGATGTCAAGCTCGCCCTCTCATGAACCCTCGACATCACCATCAGTCGAAGATATTGTTATCGTTGAGCATACAACAAAGTCTCAAGATAATTTTCAATCATCGCCACTTAAACTTTCTTCAGAACTTGCAAGTACTATTTTGCCTAAGAAAATGATACTCGTTACTGGTCTTGAATCGAGTGGAACGAAGCTAGTGACAGAAGCTATTGCAGTAGCAAGTGGTGCCTATACGGGAAGTTTGAGTTCAATACGGCCCCATGGAAACTCATTCCATGGTAGAACCTCAAACGCCGTCATAGAAGTGTTGCATCAATCATTGCCTTGGGGCTCTACTTGTGAATCAGAGGTTGATGCCGCTTCTTTAAAGACTCTGCCAGTTTTAGTTCCAAAACAATGCGGATATTCGAAAACTAATGGTTTTTTGTGGGATAATCATATTGGTGGAAGAAGTAATCCATATTGTAATAAGTTAGGTCTCGAAACACTAGTCGAGTATCCTAATAGGTTTTTCATTGATATTGCAAGTCATGTAAAATGGTATCGAGAACGTGGAGTAGTAGCGTCTGCCGTCATTGTTGTTAGGGATAGCTCCATTGAGACTATTAGCAAATATCACGACCATTGTCGTAGAAACGATCTAGCTAATCTTGAAAACAATCATGCAATGAACATAGTCAAAGAAGCGGTAAAGAAGTTATCAACGGAGACCGGTCCAGACGGGACAACAGAACTATTAATTGTTTCATACGAAGCAATTATGGCAATAGGTGATACGTATTTTCTTGACTTCGTCTTCCCTAATTTAGGTATTAGATCTTCTCGTGTGGCGACAAGCTTTATTGATGGGAACAGAAAGTATGTTCATACACCTTGATTTTTCTCATGCTCAAAACCGTGTTTGCCTTATTTGACGAAACCCTATATAAACAAAGTTACCTCTTCTTCGCTTTACAAATCTAATTTGTCTTTTATTTTCAAGTTTTGTACACCACATTTGTTGAGTTTGCAGTGGTAATCAAAGTATACATCTATTCAGTGAGAAGAACGCATTGCTTTTTTCATTATGCAAATATATTACATGGATGGTTAATTTTATGAAATATTTCAATATCGGCTTGCCCTTACTTGTACACACTTAATCTTCAATATTGCAATTCCTCGTTTACCGACTTAATATTATGCACTAACGGTCACCTCATGATTCTTTCCTTACTGTGGTTAGTGCTCGAGCAACAAGATGTTCAACCTTTCGGGCAAGATTTTGGCGGCATCGTACAAAATTACATCGTATGTCTGACCTTCTTTCTTCGTCAATTTTCGTTGATGGTGTCAACGCCTCGACTACAACCGAGTTTACATCTTCGTCAACCACCAAATTGCAAATCGCACAAGTCGCATACGCTGACGATTCATGATACATCGACATAGATGAAGACGTTCCAAAATTTGCATCCAGAATGGCTTTTGCTAATGCCTCGACTATATCAGAATCTTCCAAAAGATGCATTTTATTTTCTTCATCAATAGACAAATACTTTAAAGCTTTGGTCGCTTCAACTCGGGCCTCAATATTCGCATCGTTTCGCGAAGCTTTTACTGTGGCAAATATTGAAACAAACGTGAGCTCTTTATTTCTTTACAATAAAAATAAGGAGATTTCAACAAATACTCTTACCTAGGATCATTATAATGCATTCATCCCCTGCTAATTGATATCGACCCTTTAATGAAACACAAGCCCTCGACAGAATTGAACGTATTGCTATCAAATGACAAAAATTTGGATTAAGAGTCATTAACAATACAATGCGACGAAATAATTGAAACGATGCCGACGGTAATATCTTCTCAACTGCCTCTCCCGCAAGAATTGCGTTAGGGTTTGTGAGGGCTGTTTTCGCAAGGGTATCAAGAAGCAAAGGATCATTAAGAATAAATCTAGCTTCCTCACTATTCGCTGCCAAATGACAGAGACCGCATGCAGCAGAAAATGATTCGCTTCCATCTAGTACCATCTTGATCAATGCTTGCAAGAAAGACTGCTCGATACAATCGTCATCGTGAGGTTGATCTAAGTCGTCACTATACTTGTAATTTACAAGGCATTTCGCATTCTCCGGAGGGACACAAAGCAAGTGTGCTGCCTTTACAGCACTGCATCTTACCCAATTGGTGCTTTCTTCCTCGTTCGGATCGAGCATGCTCTTTGTGATAAATTGAAGAAAATGTTCATCTTTAGCCATAAGTTTGTTTACATTCGTGGACGAACGCGAATTAGTGCTCTGTCTTTCAAAAAGACGCTTAAAAAAGTGCGCTACAGCTTCCTTTGCTTCATCAGATGATCTATCATTGAGCCCAATATTAAGCAAGATTACATCAAAAAGCCCAGGGACGTTAACCAACTTATCTACCTTGTGGTAATTTCCAAGTACATTCAAACAGTCTGTAACAATCTCATTGACTTCGTCACCTTTACTGCATACTCCGCATCCGAGCACCACCATGAGCGTATCTAAATATGCACGGTGCCCACCCATAACGACTTGACCATCACTTAGACTCGAAAAATATGTAATTAAACGCATAGCGTTATACACACAGTGAAAAGCCCATACAGCATGGGTATCACTGCGAGTAGACGCTGTTCCTTCTCCTCTACTGCCCTCATCATTACCCTCCGATCTCTCTATATCCTCTTTCGCTGCAACATCCACTACAGGAACATACAAGTCCATAACCTCTAATAAAAGCGGTAATAGTTGAATACCCATGGAGTCAAACGACCACCTTAAATCTTTCAGGGAACATCGATGAATCATTTCCATCACCGACAACGACTTTGCAATAATTTCTGCCGGCAATATATCATCCACCGGCGATTGTTGATGTAACGACGACGATGCCGACGATCCGCTGATGCTGTATTCATCCTCCTCCTCCGCCTCGACGCCCTCGGGCACGAGATAACTACTCGCCTCACTTAACGCAAAAATAAGCACCGAGCATATTGTCTGTGCTACTCCCTCACGTAACTCCCTACCATGCTCCGCCTCGTCGCTATGATCGAATGCATCCATAGCAGCATCAAGGCCAGAAGCTCGGTCCACCTTCGTCTTTGACTCACGGATCCAGCGAAGTATAAGAGTAATACCCTGCACGGCAATACTTGCATCACATACGGATGCCGTATCTGTATTATCGTTACGTCTGGCCGGCCATGTCATCGGTATATCGATAGTTAAATGATTGGACATAATGGAATGGGATAGGACACTCCCGCAAACCTCCCCTTTTTCCTTTCACTTTTTTTTCTTGTACAGGGATCGTTCCGCCTTCCGAGAGTGTTTCCTAAGATATTTTCCTCCTTGCTTTACTTAATTGCTCTACAATCGATTAATCGAATGATAGGTCCTTTTTATATTTGTTAATGGCTGTATATTATGGTTTGTATTTTGAATTCAAGAGGAGGTGATGTTGGACAGACGGATTATGACTCTAAAAACCGTGAAAAATATGTAACGGGTACACGTAGGGCGAGTGTAGGAAGTAGGAATATTAGAATGGGACTAAACTATGTCTTTCACTATTGTTCTGATATTGGTATGTAGCTAGAATTTTCGCGCTGGACTTTGTAGATCTAGAGTCTAGAGAAAAAAAAATCCCTTAGTAGAGAGAGATCCATGATCCATGTCAAAAATGCAGTAGACATGAGAATGCGAAAAATGTACTTCGACATCGACAGGTATGGATAGGGCTAAAATAGAGAATATTCACATAAAGAATATTCTTTTCCATTCTATCGATTACATAAAGAATTGTACGACTGTAACGAGACGAAAGTTAACGTAATATCTTCTATCGATTACTGGTATGGTTCGATGGTTATAGTTATACATGTATATCACTCGGCGTACCCCTAAGGGCTATAAATGTATTTAGACGTACCCCTAAGCATTATTAGGCGTACCCCTAAGACCAATAAATATCAGAACCCGTACCCCTAATTTCAGCCAATCATATTATAGTATTTCTTCATGTTTGCGAATTTACCCGTCATTGCGAATTCACACCATAGAATAATTACCTTCAGATCAGAGATACGAAATATGAAAAATGAAAAATGTGTGTTAACCCTAGCCATACTTTCTCCAAGGAACTGATGCAATGAAAGCGAGACGAAAATTAGCGTAATACCTAACAGTAGCGAGAGGGAAAAAGGGTATACATTGATAATTAGTTCGAGACTTTACATGACAAGCAATATTTGAAGATTCGAGTAGAGTTTCCATTGCAATAGAATTAGCCGAATGACTAACACAAGTACCGAACCGCAATTTTTTTGTAAATTCCAGTAAATTGCAAGTTTTCCAATGACATGTTTAGGCGTAGTCTACATACCACAATAGCTATGTTGTAAGTAATTTTTCAACTTCGCCCTCTTCTTCCCGCAAATTTTTCAACTTTATACTTCTACTCTTGAGTCTTGAGCAATATGTCGAATCGATTTCGTTGGGAAGGAGGTGCAGTATTTTTACTTCTGAAAAGAGATAATTAGTTAGAGACTTTACATGTCAAGTAATATGTAAAGATTCGAGTACAGTTTCCATTACAATGTACAATCGAATTAGCCGAATGACTAACACAAGTACCGAACCTCGGTTACATAAAGAATCATACGAATGTAGCGAAATGAAAATTAGCGTAATACAGAGAACATAAAAAGAAAATTTATATGCATGTAACCAGATAGATTGATGCTGTGAAATTGATACAATCACAAATATACAGGAGCAATTGTGTTTCTCATTACTTATTTTGAAGACTTTAGGTCGTGCGTCGTGCCTCTACGTCAACAACTTCATTTTCTGAACCCCTTTTGTCATCGATTTCCATTAATTATTCGAAATTGATTATTTTCGCGATGATTGACTTAATATTATTTGAGAAGATTTATTAACCACGCATTATTTTAATGATGAGGATTTAACAAGTTTTCCGTATTCTTAGACCCTTGTTTTCATGCTCACTACATGATCCACCTTTTTGTGACGTGTTTGTTTCTAATCGATCTTGATAGAGAGTATGTGACGCGACTTTGGCTGGAGAAGTTATTGATACTGATTTACACGCAACAGTAAGAACGGTGAATAACTTTTCAAGACCAGACCGCACAAAGAGAAACACGAAGAAGTCATACAAAACTCAAGTTAATCGGTTCGATCGTTGGCTTATAGACAATGGTTCCAAGAAGAGCAGTGACCTGCAAACACAAATCATAAAAGTACGAACGAATGCAATTCATAATGTGCTGTGACACAAAGAGGTTGCTGTTGAAAAAATTAGTCATGAAATCAATTGACGTTTATATTTCAATGCTTTGTACAAGTCATTATGCCATTATCGATGTCTCACGGGATTCCTACGGGAATCCGTTATGCTCTTTTTGATCATTCCATCGAACATGATTTTGGCGAGCAACGCTTACTTAATTTCAGTTCATTAAAATAACTAATTCATATTACCCAACAGAAGAAGTCTGAGATACTTATCCAACATAAACTGAAATTAAGTAACAATTGACATTAGCGTTCGGAGAGTAACGAACGAGCCATAATCAACCTCTTTTGTGTTAAGAGAATATAAAGGAGAGGACGCTTAACTAAAATTGGCGTGCATTAGTCATACAATAATCGCGTAATACCATTACGCATATTATCTGTTAGCATGACGGATAAAAATGAGAAAAGTAACAGCGGTTACACATCGAAGAAACCGGATATGAAAACGCCGTATAAGGGATTAGAAAAACACTTCTTCTACTTCGGAAGAGGGATGCAAGATGATTATAAAGAGACGATGGAGAAGTACTTATGTTATGTCGGTACTACCTACGGCATGAGTGAGCGAGCATCAATAGAAGTAGGAAAATATACTGTTGTTGAATATTTGGAAGCAGATTGATTGACGTTCCTGTATAATCTTTCGTATTCAGAAAAGAGACGATTTGAGAAGGACGAGGAGGATTACGACAAGTACCTCCGACTGATACGACGTACAGTCTCATAAGCTTACCAAGTCTTGTGGGACATATGTCATTCGTCGATACAGAATCGCATCAAGGCCAATCCAGATTATCAGAGTATGAATATCGGGGATATATTCACTCTAAAAAAGGTCATCGAAAATATTTCCATTGGTTCAGCCACACTCATAGCAGAAGATGTCATGGGCAATTACATAGAGAACTTGTTCAATTTTCTTATGGTAAAGGGAGATGAATATAAATCCCCTTCTGATTACTATGATGCATTCAGTACAAAGTTATACCTGGTACAAGAGTAGAAGTTAATAAAATAAAAGCATACAGTTTAAAAAAATGGGACGTGTTGTGAAGGAGCGGTTTTAGAGTTGGGAGCGCCCTCTTACGGAATAAAATGATTACCGAATTGGCGACACGAAATCTTATGGGAGGCGAGTTGAACATATCTTTAAAAGAGTGGAGAAGTAATGAATCAGATCCAGTCACTGTAGAAGCAGGAGTAGAAGCATTGTCAAAAGCTTTTGCTGCACGGGTATTTATGAAGCGTAGTGGTTTAAGATACGATCAACTGAGACGGGGTACCACCAACGAATATATCGCTGGCAGCTTACAACATCCCTTCACGGTAGAGGAGGCACATCGAAGAATCGAGTATTATGTACCACCTGTGTCAAGCAAGCCAAAATCTAATCAGAATCAGGTAATTGGGCAACAGCACTTTATTGGAACCAAGCAAAGATAATTTATTTGTTTACGATGTGAGAGAGGTAAGCCGGAATGTTTTGGCGTGAAGACCTGTGCATATGACACGAAGGCTGATGGATCTGCAGTCAATTCTCAGGAAGTAATAGACGCTAAGTTTCGTGAAATAAAGGCGGCTAAACGTAAACGAAATAAAAAGAAAGCGGATAAAGAGAAGGAAGAAGATACATTAGACAATAATCCGAGTAAGGAAATGATTAAAGGGACAGGTTCACAGCACATAATGAGTACCGAAATTGTTCCATCCGATAATCTTTGGAAAAATGAAGATGATTTTGATGGCGCGTATATCGATTACTCTTTTGCCACTATTAATCGTGCAAATCGACAAATCATTTTCGATT
>Ga0209092_10004597_pt1 | contig 11471 bp, 10 predicted proteins | sample FraStrMetagenome_FD_187446 | JGI IMG/M metagenome (GOLD analysis project Ga0209092, IMG submission 187446) | Marine eukaryotic phytoplankton communities from Arctic Ocean - Fram Strait ARC3M Metagenome (SPAdes) (version 2) | ecosystem: Environmental > Aquatic > Marine > Oceanic | place: Fram... | reverse complement strand
GGAGAATGTTCGCTCAAAAAAAAAAATCAGATTAGATTTTAATAATTGACTATCCCTAATGTAGAATTAATGGGTTTATTGGAGAAGTTAAGATGGAATGGCGTTTTACACCCTCTAAAAGGGTTAACTTGCTGTAAAGCTGTAACATTTTTAGCCCATTCTTTTAGATCTTATTTCTCGGTATCGGATCTTATCTCTCTAATGTCTTATGTCTAAGAATTCTGAATTTCTTTTCGGAGAAAGCAAAACAACTATTCTAACACAATTTGCACATTATTTGTAAACAATCTCCCTTTTCCTTTCGAACATTTCATTTCAAATTTACTTGATGTCGAACTATTCTACACAGAAATGCAAAGTTCTGGACCATAGCCTTTCTCACCAGTGTGCCGAAGTTATGGCCAAGTCTTTCTTAAATTCGCCTGTTTACAAGTTCATATTTTCCGACTGCAAAGATGAACATGAAAGATTGACATCACTTACTTGGTTTTTTGAGAGAAGATTAAATATGATTCTTAAAAAATCTCCTAGTGCGCTTAGAGGAATAGTTGATTATGACAAAGACAAGACCCCCAATGTTATTGCTTGCTTGCTTTGGAACGAACAATTTTTGGAGGATTTTACGACGTGGGATATGATCCAAGTTGGACTTTGGGAAATTCCAATTCGTTTTGGGTTCAATACCATGAAGCGTATGATGGATTTCGTCCAAACTATTAAAAAGGAAAAAGATTCATTTTACGAAAAGTACGATGCAGAAGAAAGGTCAAATGCAAAAGACAGAAAGGTTGTTCGCTACATGCTTAATCATATGGTGGTTCGTACAGAATTTCAAGGACAGGGCATTGGCTCAAGTGCTCTTAAACAAACATTTCTTGAATATGATCAAAAGGATGTGCCTGCCGAGCTATGGCTCTACACGCAGGAGAAGAAGAACGTGACTTTTTATTCTCGACTTGGCTTTGAAGTGGTCCATGAGAAAGCTTATGCTGATTCAGGAAGCAATGAGACTGAAAGTTGTAACTTTCATCAATGGACAATGAAAAAGATGTTATGATTAAGTTTTTCTCAAAATTTAGTGATCGTAGACGCCATTATCTATGTGACAAGAAACAAAATATTTCATCTCTAAGTCTCGAAATGAATCGCCATACAGTTAATATCATACGAAAGCTATTGTAAACCAGGAATCAAAAGTGCTCTTACGAATAATCTGTCAAGGTATTTTTCGCTTAGTATGTGTTCTTATAACATATTCCAGTTTAGTGTAGTACAAAATGAAAGCATATCTTACGTACTGGAATATCACTTCGATTTTTTCTTTTCTTTGAGATGATGGCTTCTCATGCTCAACTAAAGCTACACATTTATCCTAGGTAGTGAGATGTGGAGGGAGAGAGAGAGAGAGAGTAAAAACTAAGAACTAGAGTTGATCTCTACATTTCGACCCCCCTCATATCTTTTGGTCCTCAATGCGCGGTACAATTAATCTCCTGATTAGACCTCGAAAACCCACGAGGAGGATGATAGAATAGATAAGAGCAGAGATGAAAAGCCCACCTGAGTCAAGAATGTGGAATGATTTACCATTCGAAGCAATGATACTTCTGACTCCTATGGATATGGAGAGAATGAAATCGATGATTCATTCTCTTTCATAGCTCTTGAGAAAGAAGTGCCAAAAGCATACAGATTAAAAAAAAATTACGGGCTCAACCGCTACACCTTGCCCCTTGCCTCATCTTGCTTTACTACATACACACATAGCAAATGTGTGTTTACAAGCAGAATCTACGAAATATGAAAAAAAGGTTATCACACAATTTACACCTCACGACAAATTAATTTTCTCTTGAGAGAGTACATAGACCACCCAACCAAACAAAGAAAAATAAAAAATAAAAAACACACTATGTCCAACGACGAAGTAGGAAAAACCCTGCGAATGCGAGGCTGGTCAAACGTATCCGAAGATTTAAAATCCGAGGGGGATAAAGAGCTCTCCGAGCATGAAAGACGAGAGCTCCTCAATATTTTTCCAACTTCCTTGTCGTCCACAGAAAAACAAATATCTTTGTTGATGGAGGAAGATGATGTTTTGACTTTTCAGGATGATCGTGGGGGTTTAAAGTGTGAAGAAAGTAGTGAGGAACAGAATTCTCCTGTGAAAGTGGACCTTCAGCAGATTGCGAAACAACGTCTTTCGAAGTGGTCGGCTCGATTGTTGGATCCAAATCGTCCTCGTGGTTTGGTAGAGGCACCGAAAATCATTCCGTTAAATGATGAGTTTCTTTCTGCGTTTGGAAAGCGTGAGAAACAAGATGATATTGAGTTGAATCGCAATCCTGTGGATATTGTTCCGATGATGGGAGATGATGATGATGATGATGATGATGGCGGTGGTGGTGGTGGTTCTGAACTTGTGGATGCGTTAGGAGTGAGCACATCACTAAAGAAGAAGAGAAAAAAGAGTGATCTTGTGAAGGTTTGTGTTATCTATTGAATTTACTCTGTTTTATACATTGAATATCTCCCTCATAATTCGTTCGTTGGTTTTTTCTTTGTAATAAAGATTAAAATTATTAACCTTTCGTACACAACAACTGAAACTGAGCTACAACGAAAGTGCGAAGAATATGGAACTGTTGTTCTAGCAAATTTGATTATGGACGAAGAAATGAAAAGATCTAGTGGGAGAGCATATGTTACATTTGACGACGCTGAATCGGCCCAAGCGTGTATTGATAATTTGAACTTAAAGACATTTCATGGTAGGAAAGTTACTGTCCATTTGGCAGCGGAAAAAAAGCCAAGAAAATCTGGAGGACGTTCCGGCTTACTTTCCCGGTTCTGGGAAAAGAAGGAGAAGAATTTGTCACTGAAATGCTATCGTTGCGGAAAAGTCGGCCATATGAGTGCGGAATGTAATGAAGAGGTAAAAAAAGTGTGTGCACTCTGCGCAAGGGAGGGTCACGAATATCGAAATTGTCCAATATCTATGGTCTGTTTTAATTGCGGTGTTCCCGGACATTCGTCACGCAATTGCACTCGTCCCAGAGGTATGCCGAATAGATTAGTGTGTGGAACATGTTTCGAGTCTGGACATCACCGCTGGCAATGTAGAGTACGACCTTGGCATATATCTTCTCATGGAGCAATTTGTATATCCTGTGGTCAAGCAGGACATTTTATGTGTAGAGGTAATAAAGTTTTGTCCAACAAATGCCAAATAAATTTGAACACGTGTCTTACATTTTACTTGCTCGCATATAAATAGATTTTAGATGGGACCATAGTCTTAAAAGTATATCATGTTTTAACTGCGGTGGGCCCCATCATGGATCTGAATGCGAACGCCCTCTTGTGTCTGAATGTGCCAGAAGCTATGACATAACAAAACAAGAGATCGATAGAGCTCAGACATGGTAAGGGGAATGAGTAACAACTTCTTGCCAATCTGTTTGCATTCATTTATATTTTTCATTTCGCACAGGACGGAACCTGGTAACGGTGAAAGAACGGGTAGAGAGAAGTCTAGGGATCTTTCTACAAGTAGGCAACGTCCTAAGAGTTTGCCTCCGCCTAAATCGCGTAGAAGTTAACTTTCTAAATGTATTAAAGGGGGGATAACATATGCTACGAATACATCGCACAACTAGTCAATGCTGGGGAGAAGTCTTTCATAAGCGATTTTACAATGACGATGTATTTATGGCAGGAAATCCATAAATGTAATGATATCCTTCACTACTTCGGCTTTAATCGTAACGTACTGAAGTTACAGACGAACAGTTTTTTAGTTGTAGCAAAGAAGGTATCACTAATTGAAAATTCCACTAAACAGATTGGCAGCAAATAAATCCAGACAACATTTGATATACTTTAAATATATTAAGTATTTATGTAAATCTCCATGTGAAATATTGACAGAAGCGTTTACCCAAAGAATAGCAAAGATAAGATTACAGGGCAATCATTTATGGCATTACATGGTGGAAACTGTCATGTGAAAAGATAACGTTTTGCATCACCACGAACATATTTCGAAGTACAAACTAAAGAAAGTCGTAAACTTCTTCAGTACGTATTCCAATAGCACCAATTTGTACAAATCAGTTGTAAGAATACTTTCAAAAAATTAAAGGAAGAAATCACGTCTCATTAAAGCAATTGGGAATTCATGGCGACTTTTCCTTCAACTTCGACGACGTTGACACACAAACAGGTGAGATCATTTCATCATCAGAACTATCTTCTCCACATTCCAGTCCAAACGACACAGTCGCAACTATTGTTGGCATAGTCTTAGAACTAGCACTTTTTATCTCTGTGGAACGTACATGACCAACCAACTCCTCCTTAGAGACAATTCTTCTGTGTTGTTGGCGTTCCGGTTTGGAATTCTCAGATGCCTCGATTTTGCTAGAATTCTTCTCAAACAGTTCCGTCACGCGAATATCAAGATCAGTTACCGATTTATCGCATGGTTGGCCGGATGTTCTCTCAATCAATTCATATATTTCTTTGGCCCATTTGTCGGAGATACCGCAAACTTTAATTGCATATCTTAAGCACGCTGCAGCTAATGTAGAAGGTTTTATCCTAGACAGAGTAACATCACACACGGCCAACTCGCATCCAAACAGCGCATGAGCCTTGAGAGATAAATAGATACTCTCTTGTTCTTCATCTAAATTCTTCCGGGGCCCAAAAACGGTCGTCAACAAACACGTAACAAACTCACAAGCTGTCGGCGGATGCAATTTCCATTCCAACCCTTTACAAAGCATACGTTCCATTGCGTACACATGCCCCTCATCAAATTCACCACGACTCAATGACATAATATCGCCCACATTAAAGTTATGCTTACTGTCATAATGATGAACTTTAATACTTAAATACAGCGCGGCCAAACTAGCAAGGCGAAGAACAGTGCTATCACATTTATAATGAAGAAGAAACCGATCTAGGAAATCCATAAAATAAGTGACAATTACTCGATCCATCTTCCAAAAGTCGATCACATTGTACCCCCACTGACAAATGGAATGGCGATAGAGAGGGTCCACAAATGACGAAATCTTATCATTCTTCTCTTCCGAAGTAATGACTGCAACCGAGGACGCCGTCGCTAGATCCGAATAATGCTGAGCAAAGCTAGACTGACGTTGATGCAGTGCATGTAACTCTTGTTCCATATTGAAGATGAGTGTTATTGGTTGAGGATGCTTGAACACGAGTTTCTTGCTGTTTCTTGCTGAGATGAGTTTGAGATTTGTGTGTTGTTAATTGAAGATGAGCGTTGAGATTTACTCTTGTTAAGTTTATCGAAAACCTCAACTCCTACAAGGTCTTGTCATTATGGAGCGAAACTGATTGAGTCTTTTTGTCTTTCTTTATGATCCATACATTGACAAGATTAACCTTTCGTGAGACCCTCGACAAAATTGGCAATCATTTTCGAGAAGGATAGCATGCTTATTTAACATGTGAAATGTCGTTGGCGATAATTGATAATAAGTAAAAAATGTCAGCATCGCCCAACGGGCCTCGCTTATTGCATTGGACCTGGGACTCTGATGGAATTCAGAAAAAGACGATCTTCCTCTTTCGTTTGACCCAATGTGAATAAGAGTGGATGCTTCTTGTTCACTCTCATTTAAGATTCACAAGATAGACTATATGATAGAATTTTAGAAAGCATTCAGATTAGCGCGTGGCTGGAACATGTGACGTGAATAGAATAAACTTTAAAGTCAGCATTTATCGGCAGGAGTAGATGTGTTCCAAGCATTTTAACATGATAATTAGGAGAAGTTTTTTCAAACGTCTTTCACTACTCACGAATTTGTTTGTGCTAATCCATGTTCAGGGAAAAATAACACAAATAATATCGATGTGTCAAAACAAGTATCATTATTTTACATTGACAAAGACCTGAAAGAATAAGGTTTAGATTTTATATGATTAGGCAGTACAGACATCATGTACACGTGCTTAGATTTAATCTTGGTAACTTATTGAAATGTTTTGTCAGTTGGTGGTGGTAGCTGCCACGAATTCCTCAAAATCGGCATATCATGGTTTCAGGTGAAATCCTAACAAAATAAATTCGATGTGCTCGCACAACACCAACACCGAATTCAATAATTTTTGCCTCCCGATGTGATTACTGATTACATTTTTACATAAATGTTCATTATTGGATTTTGAGAAGCTCTGACCTTCTTTCTTTTCGTGGATGTGACAACAGATGACGCATCTTGCGTCTTTTTCAAATTCTAATAAATGACTAACACAAGCACCGAACCTCGGTTACATAAAGAATTGTACGAATGTAACGAGACGAAAATTAACGTAAAACCTAACAACTAAATAATCTTTCAGGTAAAAAAATAAATAAATAAAAGCCATAAAAATAAATACAGTTCATCTCCTTTTAGTGCGTCAGTACGAACTCGAACAAATCATAATGTCATTTCACCAATAAAAAGTATCCAATCATTAGATACTTCCTGACTTTTGCAAATTAGAAGTAATCAGCTAAATTGTTTCTCCGTCAGAATCACTGCAATTATAAATGTAAATTCAAAACGACACATCAGGTACATATCGATGAACATGTATTGTGAATACTGTACTTGAAAAACAGCTCTCATATGTCATCTGATGAAAGTTCCGGCAATCCATTGGATGATTGCAAATTCGCAAAGTGACGCACCTTACAAACATCAAAATACGGTAAATAAATACTTCATATGGCATATGGTATGGCACAGCTTGCCCCAACATATTCTGTGGGTGTGGGTGAGTTTGAGTTTGATGTGTTGACGTTGACTTGACACATACCCGCGAAATCAATTAGGTCCACATTTTGTCACATCAGAATTTATTTTTCTCATATTCGTTTTAGAATTCAATAATTGACGGCACAGGAAACTCCTCATCATACTTTTTCATTCCTGTTTTGATACTTTCCAACTAAAGTCATACTATATATGTATGCATTCCATGGTTGAGCAAAGTAGAGATGGTTTTTGAAAGTGTTCGCAGTTCAAAAATCAGTAGCAAAAGTTGGAGCAGCAGTAGCAGTAGCAGTAGCAACAATAGTTCTAGAGGAGGAAATAAAAATGTCAGCAGTAGTAGTGGTAGTAGTAGTAGTAGTGTGGACGTGAATCGTATAGATTTTATCAATGTGAAAACTGGAAAGCGAGGTGTACCCCAGCAATTCCCTCGTCGTTTGTATGAAATGATTGAGACGGAATCATCATCAATAGTGGGGGCTCCATCTTCGGACGAGTCAGCAGCTCCCATTATACGTTGGTCGATTTCCGGTAGAGCGTTTCATATTCTGGATGTAGATTTATTTTCGTCCAAAGTACTTCCAAAGTACTTTCGTACTAATAAGTTTAGTTCGTTTCAGAGAAATTTAAATCTCGTAAGTGCTACGTTTTTCATGAATTGAATTGATTTGAGTTTTATTGTCATCTATTGGGTAATATTGCGTTTTTATTTTGTAGTATGGATTTACAAAAGTTCGAAGAGGTCCAGATATGGATATGTATGCACATCCGTCCTTTATTCGAGGGGAAAAAGAAGCAGTAGCGCAATTGCGCAAGGGGGGAGGTTCGTTAACCAAGACCAAGAGACGAGACAGTCCTAGTCCACCCTTTTCTAATGGAAGAGGCATATCGCCCCTTTCTTCTGTCCATTCCATTCATCCCACTCTATATTCTCGGAAGATAAGCATATGTGAAACTGATGGAAATTTATTGTCAAAACCCTTCACGTCATCTTCCATCTCACTAAGGGTTCCTTTGGAGGAACACACCTCGTGTTCTTCGTCTTCATCTTCTTACGACGAAACAGAACACTTTTCCACAAAAGCTGAACCGTGCACCAATGTGAAGAACAACAAATTGGCGCTTTTGACGCTGGCTTTGTCTTCACTGGCTGATATGTAGAAGCCATGATTGAATGTTTATATTAGCATATATTGTATAAATCTTATGTGATTCGAAGAGATCCGATGATGAACAGTAAAAAAAGCTACCTTCGAAGATCACGATAAGAATCTTTTAAAAGAGAGGAGTATCATGATTTCACTCAAAGAAAATAATAGAAAAATCATAAAAGAGTAAAGATTTGTTTTTAAAGTTATTAGTCTGACGTTTTGTACAATATCGGTGCCGGCAATGACGGAAGAATTTATCCAATCAGATTTTTTCGCTCTTGTGAAAGAAACTTAAAAAATAAGATTTACAATGGTAAATATGCGATTCGTCCTCCTTTGTCGAACTAACGACCATTGGTTAAACTTTTACAAGTAAAGAATTGTAAGGTTCGGCGCGATTGTGTATCGTGGTGCTATGCATAATACTTGTATTCCTAGAGAGTATGTTGAATTTATTTTATAATAACTCTATACTAATATAGAATCATTTGTTCAAAACACTAAACTTGTAAATTTTACAAATAGCGCATTACCGCTATATCGAGTCAACGTTAAGCAACGTTTAACAACGTGAAAACGAAATATTTGATAAGCGAGAAGTGAGCCCAGTGTTTTCTTCTGTTATACTACTAATAATGTTTGGGCAATGATAAGCATGGTGTGCCTCTAAAATATCCTCCTCAAAATCAGAGCAAAAGATCAGATCAGTTACAGACGACGATTTATCGTCGAAATTTGTCCGCCCTAGATGGTCATACCACTCTTCTGTAGTTGGCGAAAATGAATGAGTTACTGATAGCGGATCCTCGAAAATTGGCTGAGTAAAATCATCCAATAAAAAAATTGCGTTTGCTTGTGACGAGCTTGTGTCTTTCGTAAATGTACATGCCGCGGTGGGACCAAGGGTAGATTTATGGAATTCGGAAGATGAATAACCTTGCGTCTTTAAGCGAGCTCGCTTAGAATCGTCGTCCAAATTTGCTTTCACGGAAACTCGTCCCATTACTTGATGACACGATAAGACACGTTTGCTTTTGGAAGTCAACGTCCTTGAACAAGCAACGATCGATTTGGGAGGTAACCATGATTCGTTCACTTTTGAGCGTGCTCTGTATTGCCTCTACACTCTTGTCAGTAATCGATGTTTACATTTCATAATTTAGCAACAATATTTACCATTATTTTTGTTGCATTAGATGTGTCAGTTGACATATATTTTGATAGAACAGTTATTCCCACTGCACATGAATACTCATTCCCACTAGTACATGTAATAAGGATTGACAACGATTTTGACTTTAAGAGCTCCAGAACCTCGTCTGCACATGCCTCAACTACATCGCTTATAGCTGGGCGAGTATCCGTGCTTAATGGAAGTAAGTAAGAACTGACATTTGTTTGATCAAGAAACCATGAATCTTCGCTTCCTGGTGAAGAATCGATACAAAGCATGGTATGATTGATTTCATACAAGGCTAAACCAAGTTTCGATTCCAAGGTTTTTGCTGATCCAACGTAAAAGCCGTCATATAAAACATTTGACTCACATTCTTTGAGAGGTACCAGGCATAAATCTACGGAGTCAAGTTCACGCTCAAAAGACTTGAAAACGAATGCTGATATTTTCTTTCGCAACGAGGGACACGAGAACTCCTGTAATACTTTTTCTTCATAAAAATCATTTGATGCAATAGTAACAAGTACTTTATCCATCCACCAATGGTCATCACTAGCAGGAGGAAGGTGGATGCGCCTTTGTGATCTAAATGAAGAAAATAAGCGTAAGATTGTTGGAGTAAATCGACAAATTGAATGGAGCTCAAAACTTACTCAGTGTTGTAAAATAGTTGGTTGTTCCGAAACAATCTTGCAATTTTGTGTATAAGATCAAGAGGCATAAAATCAATATCAAGAAGTTCTGTTAAAACCAAAACCAATTCTTCTGAAAGAGTATTGGACGCTATTGACTTCTTTCTGGTAGCCTCTTCGTTTACCGGCCGTGAGGTTGTAAACTTGTTGTGACATATAAACCCCGCATCGTCACTATATCCTTCAATTGCGCCAAAGACGTCAATAGGATCAATAGCAGAAGTTAAATTTACACTTGCCTCAACAATACTTGACTGGTTTTCACTATCCTGTGCACTGTGATAAACACAGATTCTTTCATGATAATCATTTTCACTAATAAATTCCGATTCGCTTTGCGATGATTCAGTTTGGCAAGAAAAGTGTCTGAGCACGTCATATATATTGTTACAATCGATTACCCGGACATTATTTAATTCAGACTCTAAACTTTCATTTGAACTGATACTATCATCTTCGAAATAGGTGGTGTCGATGCTACTTTCGTCAGATGAAGAAATACTGTCTTCGCCTGCTGCCGAAGTTTTTGATTCGGAAAAAGAGCTACTAAAGGAATATGAGCACTGATTCAATAATGATTAACATCTCATATTCGTGTAGAATGACGCACCACTGGTTTGTCACTTTATCATTTACCCGTGACCTTCCTTGGCAACAGTATCTAAATTCTGAATGAGAAGAAAGTGACTTTGAGAGTCTAGGTACATCACTTTCAAAGCTGATAGGAAGACCATCATATTCATATAATGCATCATTTCGGTTCAAAACTAAGTTACTATTGGCTGAAGACGAGGGCGAGGTTGAGGGCAAGGGCGAACCTGACCAAAACTCGAAGTTGGCATCATTTTTTCTATGAACAAAACTGCTTTTCATCATTTTTTAAACTCTCTCTGTCCCTCTCTCTCTCTCTCTCTCTCTCTCTAACAAAGTCAACAATTATGAGCGTTGCTGATACATTGCATACCATGCATATTTATTTCTCATGAATCATGACCGACATCATCATCCTCAAAAACACATTTCTATTGAACATTTTTTGTGCTCTACTCGTACTTACGATGAAATTTCAAAAGGTACGTTCGAAAGGAAACCCTTGTGGTACTAACTCTTAATTGATGTGTACGTGACGATGTCATCCATGATATAATGTGCGATGTTGAGGGAAGAAAGAGTAATAATACAAAGGAAGGCAAAATGAAAAAATGAGAAGTTATTTTTTGTTTTTAAAACTTGTTTCTGGTTGTCATTACTTCGATCAGTCTTGTACGAACCGAATAATATCGCCATACGAGATACGAAGCGCGCCATGATTCTACAAGTCATTATGATGTTCTCGTTATTCGCTCGTGTGATGTTTGTGCTTTGAGAAGCCGGTTGTCAATGGTAATGGTGGTTCGCATTACTAGTCTGATACATGCATTGACATCTGACGTACGAAACACGAAATTGAAGACACGAAATTGAAGCGCTCCTTTAACGACTTCTAAATTATGCGATCTATCAGTTACTGTTATTTAATACTTCCTCTGTTCCATAAAGAGGGTATCATAGGCTAATTTATCTTGTTTCTCAATTAGAGTAGCATTTAAATATTCTACGTGAACTACGTAGAATTATTATTTGCACTTTCCCCACAAAGTTGACG
>Ga0209092_10004595_pt1 | contig 11475 bp, 6 predicted proteins | sample FraStrMetagenome_FD_187446 | JGI IMG/M metagenome (GOLD analysis project Ga0209092, IMG submission 187446) | Marine eukaryotic phytoplankton communities from Arctic Ocean - Fram Strait ARC3M Metagenome (SPAdes) (version 2) | ecosystem: Environmental > Aquatic > Marine > Oceanic | place: Fram... | reverse complement strand
TATCACGGTAATTGACAAGATCGTAAAAGCCTCTCCATGCACTCTGTATTTTGATAGCTGCTATCAATGAAGTTTGCAAGTTGTTTCGTAACTCACGTACTCTGCGAGTAGCGATCCATCTTCGCACGCATGATTGTGCCACAAGAATTGACCATAATTTTACAGATGCATTCCTTCTCTCGATGTAACCTCGCCATACTCGTTGGATTTCACATGTAGCAAAACAGTTTATAGCAAGACTCTCTCTGCAAAACGATCCCCTAAGAACCGCCTGGAAATGGGAAATACCAGTTCGAACAAAGCAAAATTGCTTTCTATGTGAGTACATTCGTACAACCGATTGAATGACAATTGCGGATGCTTCTTCTGTACACTGTCTAGCTTCTATCTGCGCCACTGCAAGCTTATATTTTGCTTGTGAACAACGTGTAGCTCTTTGGATGACAAGAGTCGCTCTTAGCATCATTTGATAGTTAACAAAAGCAAAATAACCCCTCCAGGCACACTGAATATGAAGAACTGCAGTATTCTCTTGCATTTCCCTACGCTGTAAATTTATACTATGTTTTGCCAACAAAATTCTAGTTTGGCGCTGAATAATGAGTATACTTAGTTGGTGTTGAGATGCTCTGAACCGAGCAGCGTGACGCCGCCAAACACTTTGCAGCTTAGTCACTGCTAAACAATTGGAAATAATTGCGTCACGACGTTGCATTCCTCGAAAATGTGCCTGAAAATGAATAAAGCCAAGACGTGCAGTAATGTACTTCCTTCGGCTTGACCACCTTCGAATGGACTGTTGCACTTTTACAGCTGCGGAATCAATAATAGATTTCCTCTTTTCCCTGGCTCTAGAAAGTGCAGTTCTCCTTTGAAACGAGCGGAACGTGCTTTGCAAGGTAAGCGCTGCCCACAACATGTTACGATAATTTGCGAAGGCTAAAAAGCCTCTCCAAGTTCGTTGGATTTCTAACGCAGCAGAGGAAACGACTTTGTATTTTAAAACAAGACGACTCGTTCGCAAAAATGACTGGATTTTTATCGCTGCACCTTTAGCAATCAAATATCTAGATCGGATCGCTAACGTCCTGACGTATTGTTGAATAATACAAGCTGCGGCAGATTTCTAAAATATTCAATGTAAGAATTTAAATACAAGGACACCCTACGCTTGCACAAAACTAACCTTTACTGTAGCATTGAGACTTTTTCTGGCTTGATAACTCTTCCACAATAATTGAAATGTTTGGATCGCGAGAAGCTTCCGATTAAATAACGATCGAGAAATGTAAAGGCGATACGCACATTGAATTGTAACCGCAGAATCATTCAGTTTTAACTTATTCAATCGTGCGCTCTTCATTAGGCTAAGTTTAAATTTTTTTTCATACAATTTTTTTTCAATAATCTTGACCGATGGAAGATATTTATTTCTCCTTCTCTGAAAATGTGAATCTTTAAACTTTCGCCAAAAACTGATAATTACTTGTGCAGCTTGTTTCTTTCTAAAAATCATTTTGTTATTGGAATATATTTTATAATTCCTTTGAATTACCATGGTTGCGCGAATCTGCTGGCTTGATGCCATCAGCCGTGAGCAAAGAAAGGCAATAGAGGTAATCATACTTCTTTCCTCTGGTTGATTTTGACTGTCAAACAAAGGAAGCATGTTTGGAATACCACCGAAGTCAGCCATGCACTGATTGGCAAGTTCGATATTTGCTTGTTCATTTGCAACTGCCTCATCTAAGTTCAGGCCGTCTGATGAAGTTTGTCGAACAGACGATAAAGGTAGCGTCTTTGGATGATAAAAAGAGATAAGATAACACAGTGCTTTGCCATCTGCGAACGAAGAAGAAAAGTTGTTGATTGAATGCCCATATGATGAACAGATAATTTGAGACCATTTTAGTAATAGATCTACTCTCTTATCTTCATACCCCAGACTATCCCTTAATAAGAATCGGGATTGACAGGAATATCGTTGACGCTTGAGTTGTCGTTGTAAGCAAATAATCTCTTGCTCGAGCATATCTTCATCGAGAAGAGATGCAAACTCGAAATGAGAGATAATAATCCACATCAACTTCAAAACTTTATTTTGATGGCCATCAACGACATGCTTCGGTTGAATATCAGATAAATTGGGAACTTGTAGCCGCTTTAGGTAGTCAATGACAATGCTCACGTTGTGAATTTTTTGTAACCTCGACACTGTGGGCAAACGCATATGAGCCAAAATTGAAAGAAAGTGGTCTCCAGATAGAATCTCGATAAACCGTCCCAAACGAATACCATCTCTCAAATCTATTGCCAAATTATTTACAGAGAAATTGTATTCATCAATTTTATCTTGACAGTACGTTACACTTACACCAATATGTGAAAGATGGCGTATGAAATTTCCTTCTCCAGAAAGGCAATGGCGACAAAATTCGACAAGAACATCACGCGAAGACTTTACTGGAGATGTCACATGAAAGAGGCACGGGCAATCGATAACACTCTCTGCTTTTGCCATATCTAGGAATAAAACAAGGAGCAAAATTACACGCAAAGAATGTTGTCGAAGTTCGCTTCTAAATCTCTTTTCAAATTTGCCTGATGGAAGTTTACATCTTCCTCTAGTGTATTTGAATAAAATGGCGGGATCAGCCAATACTCTCGACAAAATAAATTGCCGCAAACCTTTTCGCTTGCCAACAGGCTCAACGTCAATAACTTCATTGAACACAGTTTCTAGCCCAAGATGTAACCAAGAATGATTGTATGAAAGAATCAGATCAGTTATTTGGCGCCTTAAGCTTAAGTCCGCGTAAAGGTCTCGATCGATTCGTATTGATATCTTTTCCTTTTTTATCTCACTTTCGATACGGTTACGAATCGTTAGCATTATATCGCCATTATAAAGGCGCTTTGCCAAGTGACGATTGCGGTTTTGCCTTTGATGGTAAAGAAGTGTGCCGTAAACGCCGATTGAAAATTCGTCACTTCTGTCAGATAGATAATAATTTAAGATACCAACAAATGCATGGCTTTGCTTTTCTGCCCATTGCGAGTCGACCAAAAGATTTCTTTTTTTCAGGGAAATTTTGCTTTGGAGAGGTTCAGAAGCCGAACCCCTCGTCCGAACGAAAGTTCCGTCCTCATTTGTAGTTCTTTTTGCTCTACATGCATTCGATAATTTTGAGACAAGCTTCTGCAAAACCAATTTTTTTTGTGAAGTTGGTATATTTGAAGGAAATTTGGAGTGAATTTAACGATAAAGTTGGGCTGTACTTACTTCTGATTTTTCTACTTTAGTGACAGATGACTTGCACTTCATGTACTTTGCGGTTCTGCTCTTTACAGAGGTTGATTTCATTCCGTTATTCATCCGTTGTACAGTTCCCTGAATACGAATTTGCATTCGACCACGTGGATGCAGTTTTAAGTGGATAGTATCAGCGACATTCAAACTCCCATTTGCACTGCCACTGCTTGCTTCTTCTTGTGGAATCCACGTGAGCGAAAAGTCAATGAATCCATCCTTAGAAATTTCAAATCCAGTTCCATTGCTTGATATTGAGGCGGTTTTCGAAGAAGTAGAAGCACTCATGACCTTTCCACATTCAAACTTCAAAATACTCAAGTCAAAACCTTTTTTGCAAGGAAACTTTTCCAAATAAAACGTATAGGAACTCTGCTTATCTATTTTCTGCTTAAGAGGTGCACAAATGCGAAATGTTCGAGACACAACATGGTCGATCACGTTATTTTTTCCAAAATCGATCCATAATGTTTCTTGAAAATTCCCTAGAGTCAATACTGGAATCAGATAATCATTCTCAAGAACCTCTTTTTCTTTCTGAACTTTCTCTCCATCGTCAAATAATCTTTGACGATCAAATGATGGACCATTACCTTCCTCTCTCTTTATTATGTTGTCACTCCTTGTAATTATATTGTTGCTATCATTCGCCGCTATATCTAGCCTCGCTGGTAATCTGGCAGCTGGACGAGATAAAAGCTCACCAAAAGTTGGCGAAAGACTCGATCTCTCAATTAAATGCTGCAGTTTCTTTGGACAAGGAGATTTATAATTATTACTTTTACTAATACCGGCACCAGTACTATCAATGTCACTCTTTCTACGATCCTCCGTGGTGACATTCGTAATCATTCGAACGGGCTGTTGCTTTTGTTGATGTAGCTGTTGCTGTTGAATCCTCAACGCCGGCTTTTGTAACAAAGACCCACCAAAGCTTCGTAACTTATTATTCTGAATTTTACTCTCATTCTTTTTGAAAGCTCCTCCCTGAATATTCGTATCATTGGAAGTATTCCTACATGCACCAGCACCGGCATTCATGCACGTATTGCGAATGGACGAGAGAGGAGTCCGAACTTGTGAAGATCGATCCCGACGACGTGAGGGTGTCTGGATTTTACTCGGCACTCTCGCATGATTGTAAGATGCATTCCCCAAACAGAGAAGATTGTCATCATTGTTGTTGCTGTTGTTGTTATCTTGGTAAATTTTCATCTCCATCCTTTCTGTTACTTATGCTTTTGTTGCGCTTGGCCGCTGTATTCCTGAATGTTATATGGATTGTGGATTGTGTATCGTGAGAGAGAGAGAGAGATGTTGTCGAACGTATACCGGTATTCTCACAGACATGATAATAACGATGTTGTGTATGCTACATCGTAATCGTATACGAGTACTTAGTATTTGTACAACATGTACGACGAGCGTGTACAAGAAGTGGAAAATGGAAAATGGAGAAACCGTTTGTTGTGATACGAGGTGTGTGTTAACGGCTCGAAATTTAACGTTACATGACATGACTCGATATACATCACACATCACACAAATTTACAGAGCACAGAATGACCAATTACAATAATTTAGCCAAATGATCGAAACTCACTGGACTTGGAACTTGGACCCCGTTGACAAAAAATAGAATCTCCTCTCTCCTCTCCCACTGTCCCACTCTCCCACTGTCTCTCTCCAGATAGACGTTTACCGTAGAGAGGAGTACTCGTACAGTCGTATACGTATTAATACAATGTATTAATACGTTGTAGCTGAATTTGAAAACATTGACTGAAGCCATTTACGCTGTAGTGTAATGCGTTAAAAAATGATTATGCATATTATATGTTTCACTGCTGATGATGATGGAAAGGATGGGTTTAAAGTTTAAACTTAATGTTACAATGATTTTACAATTAAAAAGATACCTGCCTAAACTGATATTAATAAATAACCCATAACACACTAAACTTCAGTGTTTGATAAGGATGCCAAACCAGCACCCAAAGAAAAAATGAACCACTTCATGAATATGGATCCTTTGTTTATTTTCATGTCGTCTCATATAACGTCATCGAAACTATTGCGGTAACTTAAATTGGGAGCGTCAAGTTGTTACAATCTTGCGTTTTCGAATCATTTCTCTCGCTTCGAAAATCAGTTCTGCTCGTCTCTTTTTACTTTCAGGTGTATCACCCCTAAAATTTAACCTCTCTAATATGATGCGCTTTTCCAGAACTAATTGCCGTGCTTCCGAAATAAGTTGCTCTCTGTCAATGGAAGACATCGCTTTCGCTTTTTCTTGAGAGTAAACTTCTCTATCGAGCGTACCTTGTACCTTCACGGCTGAACTATTGGCATCAACTGAATTTTCACCCCATTCATTAGCTTCGCAATGTTTACGAACGATTTCAGTTTGGGAAGATTCTTCTATTGCAGTAGTGTCACCATTTTCTTCTTCTGGGATGTTTGTGTCAAAGGAATCATCTTCCCATCCATCAACATTACCATTCTTTGACAAAATTTCGGGTTGTGATGGCTCATTATTCGCGTTTGGATCTTTATCGATGAATGCTTCCTCTTCTGAAAGCTCAATATCAAAAGATTCTTCATCCCATCCACAATCGTCATCTGGATTGCCAACTTTCAAACCTTCGGATGTTGATTTTGAAGTCGACACAGGATCCTGTGTTACAGTGTCTCCTTCATTTGATTTCAAGTTGGTTTCGCTCTTCAGAGAAAAGTCGTCCCCCCAATCATCTGCTTTTTCATTGTTTCTCATGTTTCGAGCGCTTGAAATCTGGCTGAGAGACGGGTTGCGTTGTTTCAGTGGAAGGTCGAGGCATTTTGTGACATAGAGGAGGGCAGTTCTCAATATGTGAATCGATACCTGGTCAACTTTTTGTTCATCCTTGGATCTAATATTTGCGGTAGGAAGTAATAGAGGTAACTCAAAGTCGTCGTCACGCTCATGTTGCATAGCCCATTCCAGAGCTTTAGCTACGCTTTCGTTTCGAGTTGCCAACACCGATCTCCTTGAACCATTGACGCTAAACCCGTACGCGCTAAGTTGATGAACTAGAGATTCATCAGGAATTAAGTCAGCATGTGACGAAGCAGCTAACTGCTCAAGTATTTCTGCAGATTTCTCTTCCAAAATTTGGTTGATATTGGTTGATATTATTTCGACATATTCTTTGTCACTTATTTCAAGCATCAATGTGACCGCCAACTGAGCGTGCGTTGACATATCAAATGCTGGTTCAAATGAGACATTTTTAATACGCGTAGCTTCCATGACACAATGTTCAGCGATGGTCTTCGCCCAGGATACAATATGTGAATCTCTTAAAACATCTAGTTCCTCCGATGACTTTGAAGCATTATATCGTGCCAAGAAAGAAAGAATATCTTTCCGAAAGGAATTGTATTTATCGTCTTGACTTTTGTTACTAACATGCCCTGTCGAGGTATCACTACTTCTGTCACCTATTTCACTTGAACGGTAAGCATGTTCTACAAGGGTTTTTGCACCTTTCGCAAATAAACCTGCAGCTTGAAAGACAAGAAATGAATCACCGTTGTTGCTTTTCGGTTTCATCGGACTTGTGTCATTTAGCGAGAGCGGTGATTGTAAACGAAGCTCCAACAAGTTGTAGGCTGAAATTAGATCGGTAGTAACCAAAGGATCAATAAAGTTAATAGAGCATCCAACGACTGTCAGCGCCAAGGAGCTCAACTCAAAACGCATTGTAGTGTCAGAATAGCTTTCGTCGGAGACTACCTTTGCAATTGAGGCAAATACCCTCTTGACGGCTTTGTCTTGACATGAGTTCAAGTTGTGAAGCAAAGAGTACAAAGAGCACGCAGCTGCGCCCATACATTTCATCAAAATTGCCGATTCAGCAACTGAAACCATGGCAAAGCATTTCATCACTGTTGAAGAATTGAGTAAAGATGTTAGTTCCAAAATACGCATTCCGGGTAGATAGAAACTAGCTAAGCCATCCGAATCTCCATGTTTGTGCATCATTACAAATTTATAATTTTGTGTGGTGGCAAAAGTTTCGTCTCTCCATTCGTTTTGCTGGTCTAAGCAAGAACAGGGACTCACTGAAAGTATATGTTTTAAGATTGATTCTTGGTCGTTATCACGCAAAAGTTTATAGGGTGGTTTGACGTGCATCAACGAAATAAAATGAGCACATGATGCAATCCTTTCTTCCAACAGAAAAGATTCTCTCTCTTCGGGAAAGCAAGGGGTAAGAAGTCGAAGACAATGTCTCGCATAGTCAACATCCTGCACATCTTCGTCAAATGACTCGCGGATGTATTTAAAAAATATCGTCTTTGCTGTGTCATGGAAAAGCATTGATTTATTAAGTGAAATCATCTCCATTAGTAAATCGGCCTTGCGATAAGAAATCAAACAGGTGCACACTTGAGTTTCCGCATAACCAACAGGAACCAAAGGGCTCACATGATTTCTAATTTCAGAAGAGTCGACCAATAACTGCATAAAAACACCGATAAGCTCTCTATTAGAACGTGAGCTCAATTTTTTGCACACTGACACTAACATTCTATCGATAATTTTGCATCCTATCAACTGTTCATGTTCTGGTTCCCTTTCCATTTCAAAAAGACTGTCGATATTTTGATTAGACAAATAGCTTGAAACAATATCTGAAAGGACAAGATTACGATGGAGCCTTTCTATTTTCTTAGTCACATTGGCGATACTTTTATCAACGATATTTTGGGGCTTTACTGGTAAACATTCGTACAGAGACCAACAAAGACCTACGAAATTAAGCTTCGTATTACGATGACTTTCACGAATACAATCAAAGACAAAATTAACAAATTTATCGTCGTCGACAAAGACCCTTTCGTTTGTTGGAAAAAATTGTCGACTAGCTTTCGCGAAGACAAGTGCAACATTTAAACCCTTGTAAGGATCAGCAGCACACTGCTTCATACAATGTGATCTTAAGGCCAAAAGAGCAGCATGTTTCAAGTCACCATCCAACGGCGCCCCCCAATACTCTGATACACACTCTTCATGAAAATATTGTATTAATGGTGCAATATATTTCCTCCATCTTTTCATTGCTTCGGTGGCGTCACAATCTGCCAATAAAACACCAATGAATCCCTTCAATCCAACTTGACACCAGTCAGTTAATGTAAATGCGACCGGTGCCGTCCCACCATAAATTGCGGAGGATAAGAGGCCTGACACGAAACGTATCGACTTGAGACTTGATATTTCTTGTCCACTTTCTTCCTGAAATGCATCTATGCAACGCTGATGTCCCAAATCTAAAATGCTGTGCGCAAAATCAATCCGTCCTGTGAACTTTTCGATAAAGAGAGCTTTTGAAATATACCACTTGACCATAGGAATCAATTTTGTCTGTTCTTCGGCAAGTTTCATAAATTTTACATCAATATCAAACGAAAACCTTTAAATTGATAAATTAATGAGGATTCAATCGTTCGCATACGACGCCTGACAAAAGACTTACGCATCTTCTTTAGCATCTTCGACAGGAATGGAAAAACGAGTCGATGCATCAAATATAGTTGATGGAGAAGAATCGCCATCAAAAAGGAAAAAGAATTTATTGAGATTCGGTTGACAGTTTGATCGAAAAAATGACGACGGGACGGCTGGGAGCAAGCTAGAATAAGATGAAGGATCAATACAAGCTGGAATGCAATCCAGTATTTTCAGACGGTGAGGTAGAACAACTTCAGAATGCCGAACCATGAGCATGAGTAAGCAATCAAGATCATTACGACGTGCGCAGCCCATAGCAACTTCAACAAGGCACGCCTTTTGAAATGAGTTGTCGAAGCGCCGAGGGGAAAATTGTCTATTCAATGATTTACAAAGTATTGCAAATGTTTGCAATCTTCTTCTTCTTTCAACTAATCTACATCTGACATCTCTAAGATGATGTGTTGAAGCTCTTTCGATTCCCTCCTCAATCAACGCAATCGCAGAACCAAGATCCTTTATTCTGGCAGTCGCTGCAGCATTGATAACAAATTCTTTGTCTGAAATTCGACCTATTAACAACTTTGTTAATTTGATTGATTCATTTCCTAAGCGGTCTAGTAGATCAGTGGACAAACTGATATCCCATAAGTCCTTTAGCGTAGAATCATCGTTAATATCGTACTGAATCACCATTTTGTATGCCTCATCCACCTTACGATTGCTAATCATCTGATCAACAGCATCCTTCGGGCTTAACTCCTCTATTTCCACCAAAAACAAAAAAGAATTCAAAGTTCGTATGGAATACACAGAACCTTCACTGCTCACAATTTCGCTTGCATTACATGCAGAGGAAAGGAGGACCCTTCTCTTTACATCAATTAAACGAAGGTAGCCGCAGAGAGTGACTGCTGCAACCTTCGAAGATGAGGTCCACTGCAGATTCAAAATACAGTCGGTATGGGATAAAGTATCTGTTTGAATAATCGATTCAATGGCATTTGCCTTGAATGATGTTGACTTAACGTTGTCAAATTCGAATGTTGACACCAAACCATTATAATCTAAGAAACATCCATATCTTCCATCTCGTGAAATTGCTATTTTTACAGTTGGCGCCAGAATAGACGTCAACTCATGCTTACAGCTTGTATTTGGGAATAGTTCCAATGACGATATAGCCGGTCCTTGACTTGGCAAACCAAATTGACCTATACAAACTGCGGACAAGGGCATCTTTCTCGTTCCTTCTGATACTAGCATCCAGACACTTGCAGAAGAATAACACGAATTTCGAGAGGGGCCTGCAAGATACAACGTGCACATAGAGTCCCCTCTACAAGTTTCTATACTGAAAACATCATGGTTTAACTTCGAAGGAACGAATTTATCGATTGATGACAGGGAGAACGCCTTAATTATGTTTATTCGTTTGGGAATGCGATTTAATTGTTGACTGTAGATTTGATTTGGAATTACAATAATTTCAACGCTCCCGTTGACCCTCGATATTACGAGACCGTAGACTAATCCAGCCCCGATGGGAGCCATGTCTGTGACAGTGGCTCGTGAAAGGCCACAATCTTTGTTTATTATTTTCGAGACCAAGATCCATTCGCTATTATCGTGTCTTTTATGAAGAAGACTCAACTGGTAAACGCAAATGACACCCAAATTCTTTCCGTCCGGTATATTCCATGCAACTACTCTACAATACGGTCCAAACGATACCATTCGCGCAAATGCTATATTATAGTATTCCTTTATTGACAAACATTTTTCCAATTCAGCCAAAAGCTCCATCCGGTCACTCGTTGTTCGCAATAGTGATGCAAACGGACGAGACTGAACATCCGAAAATACCCCAAGTTCTGTCATAATACAACAACTTCCAGCATCATCCGTATTAGTCTGAAACGATCGCCCCATATTGATCTGCAGACATCATTCAGGAGCAAAAACAAAGCCAAAGCTCAATAACATAATCAAACGAAGTTCTAAACGTTTTCACTACACTACTTCTAAAAAACACTCACCTTACTTCTCATCTTCAGTGAAGCCAAAATAAACGTCAAATGCGCTTTCGCATACCTTAATCGGACTTCTTTGGTAACATTATCACCTCCTCCTTCACCGGAAGCAACAGCCATCAAACTCGCGAACCATCCCCGCTTCTTATTCTCATATGCTGTTCCCCCATCAGATTCTTCTACAGAATCCTTCCAATACTTCGTCCAAACGGATCGAAAGGATGGAATGTATGCACCATCCGAAGACAATAACGAGAGTCCATGAGAGGATTGCAGCCGTTGCCGATGTTTCTCGTCACGTGCCGATGGTATTGGACCAATTTGTTTCAGGACGTACGCCATGTGTAGGATTGTGCGTTTTAGAGAAGATACTGTATAGGAATAGGATGATGATCTGTCTGTCGGATAATGTTTTGTTCCACTTTAGATGTACGAGTATTAGATCTATCAATTATATGAATATATATTTAATACATGCACACTGCTGTGCGATTATGATGCCTCCATGCCATGCCTCGTTTCTCTCGTTTCGTGTTTATTTTTCAAGAACTGGTTTTTAGGAAGCATTACTAAGTTCGTATTGTGTTCGCATTAATGTGTTCATTCTTCAGGAGAGAATATTCTCTACATCGTTC
>Ga0209092_10004594_pt1 | contig 11477 bp, 9 predicted proteins | sample FraStrMetagenome_FD_187446 | JGI IMG/M metagenome (GOLD analysis project Ga0209092, IMG submission 187446) | Marine eukaryotic phytoplankton communities from Arctic Ocean - Fram Strait ARC3M Metagenome (SPAdes) (version 2) | ecosystem: Environmental > Aquatic > Marine > Oceanic | place: Fram... | reverse complement strand
ATCTTCGCTAAAACTCACTTTCTTCCTTCTATTTTTAACTACGTCAGCATACGATCCTACGTACTTTATTGGCTTAACGGTCAAGAGGCTTTGCGGATTATCACATGTTTTAATATTTTCCTCAACAGGTAATCAGCAGTTCGTTATGTGTCAAAAGGAGAGAAGTTTTTATGAGCCTTTCCAAGAAGAATTAATCTACGTACGTTCAATCAAGTAGAATCAATACGAAACCTTTATTATCCAAGGGATTGATTGATCACAAATGCCTGGCAGCTATAAATAACGTGTCTCCTTTCTCTAAGATTCGACAACATAGACCATCTCGATGGAAATAGGAATCATTCGTTGCATACTAGGTCGTAATACAAAGTTATCATCTTCACTATCGTCTCGTTTGAATAAACAGCACTTATCTCTCCTTTCAAATACAAGTCTTCAGCATCGCCCTAATCGACTTCTTTTGCAGCAAAATCATATTTGCACGCTTCACCACCACTACTTTTGTCAACATCATCAATACGCAGTAACCAAGGCACAAAAGTCTTGTCTCAATATGTCAACATCTTCCTTTCCAGTAACAGCCAATTTACGAGCAAAATTGACAGAAGCATTTGAACCATCTCATTTAGAAGTGATCAATGAATCTTATATGCACAATGTGTAAGTCATGTAATACAAACAACACATAAAACATGTTGTTTCATGCATTTATCATTTCTGCATACTTTCACTTCTTCACAATCTATCTGAGTTTCTCCACGATGCTCGCGAAAGGAAGAAGATTGGTTGTTTTATTTGTATGAATCATATTTAGATTATTTTCTCACAAATCCTATGCCATTTTTGATACTTAGCCCTCCTGAATCTGAATCTCACTTCAAAGTCATAATAGTGAGTGACAAATTTACATCCGCAAAAACTCCCTTAGGTCGTCATCGCATGGTGAATACAGTTTTGAGTCAGGAACTAGCTCCTAGAGATCAAGGTGGATCTGTACATGCCTTGAGTATAGTTGCTAAGACACCGAAACAGTGGCAAAAAATGCTAGAAAAAGGTGGAGGAACAGTGCAAATTGAAAGAAGCCCAAATTGTCGAGGAGGTGATGGTAGTTTGCCACCAAAAAATTAAGTCACTTGTGAATTTCATATATTTTTAGGTACATAGCAACAAATAAATTCTTTCAGGAATTTCCATTTTGAAGTTACTGTGTCTTTGTTTTATTATAAGGATTCTGTCTCTTGCATAATAAAGAAAGTGTAATTAAGCAATATTATTGAAATAGCACACCTCGTTACTCCTCATAACTTCAGTATAAAACATTCTTCACAAGGTTGATAATGATTTTTATCTAGAACAATCATGGAACATTATTTATCTTGTGTATTTCAATTTTGCGCAAGCTTGTATATTTAAATATGAAGAAAGATGATTTCCAAAGGATGTATCAGAACTTTCGCTCCTTGGTTCTCATTGAATGATAATATTTTGTCTCAAATGATATCATGCCATTTGATGAATTTGTAAATGTTTGTATTGCATGGAAATGCTAACACATGAAGTTTATTAAGACAGCAGGTTGCGTTGTTAAGTCTAGTCACATTATCCAAATCTATACTGCTGCTGCTGAATGCACATTGGCATTGTTTTATAAATTTATGAATATTTTTGATCACTGCTAACCATAACATAAAGAGCCATTAGATAAATTGAAGCGAATTGTAAGATGATGGATAAACTCCAGATGTAACCACGATTTTAAAGAATTATCGAAAGTGTTACCTAACGCACTATATACTCACTAAGAAAAGCATCTACCTAGACATTTTTTGACCACGGCTCCCCAACACTTGGCACAACCTACAAAAACAGGACCTAAAACTTTAATAATACCCTTTGTCAAAACTTTCATCCCAGCCGCACCACCTGGTAAAAAGGCTACCAAATACCATAACAGGGCCAATAATTGTAATCCACTCGCCACAAGCACATTTACATATCCAGTCATACCTCCCGTACGAAATGTAAAGTGCAAGGTTGCAAACATACTGCCCAAATACACAGTGGTAAAAGGCAACCTCTCCATTGTCAGCATACTTTGCAAATGTTCCTTCGGTCCTCTCAAGATAGCAAAACTACACATGAACAAAAAACTCCCAAACGTGAAACAAATAGCAAACTTCTGAGGTCTTATTGTTATGAGAGGAAGACCCACAAAGAATCCCAATGTGAAAAAAAGTCCTGAAAGAATCAATAACCAAGTAAAAACACGAAATCGTTGTTGATAATTCATCCCCAAAACCTTTGAGGGAAGTTGTGCTTCAAGAGAGGATCTCATGGAGGACAGCGATAGTGCTGATGTTCCATCCGCATTTGTAAATAAGGGAAGACTTTCACTTCCATCTTCATTTTCATCTCCCATAATCATGGAAGAAAATGAAAACGAAGAAGTTTCAGATGTTGATCCTTCTTGCTGTTGATCTTCATACCATTTTCCGAATGACATTATGTCTTTGCGAGGGGTCTATTTATTTGATATCGACTCTAGCTAATAATTCAAATTTCAAAATGGAGATTTTGCGTAGAGTGCAAATGGTCTTTGTAGTATAGACAATTGATTGTGGGTTTGCACTTTTGTCTTTCTTTGCTTGTAACCTTCTTTCTTTCAAGTGAAAACTTGTAGGAATAAGGTTGTCACTGATGAACGTGTTATGGAATCTCAATGTCGTCAAGAATGAAAAAAGACTGCTGTTGTGAAACTAGATATGTACATACTGTGTTGTACATAGAGGATCGTATATATTCGTCTTCCATTTTCATTTCGTGATGGCCTCTTTATTTTTATTTTTAATCGTGATACTTCCTTAAGTTAGGTTGTTGTTGTTGTTGTTGTTGCTGTGTTCTTTCTAGAGGAACGTGGCATTATTTGAACTTTGATAGTCCCACGAACGCTCTTTCAGGTAGTTAGGTCCTAGGTCTCTTACATACGCATATTACTTCGGTTTACGGCCTTCTCACTTTACTCGAGGACTTTGGATGTCAGTAGTTTATGCGTATGTAAGGTCTGCAAGCCTCCGAGGAGGGTTTGCCGTATTTAAGGTTAACCACCAGGGTCCAGTAAAGAGACCTCGCAATACTATTCCAGTATTCCGTTGATAAGCTATGTTATGTTATGTTATGTTATGTTATGTTATAAATGCTATATTTAACGTGTTATATCTAGTATTGTTTTGCATGCACTTACCTTACTTAGGAGCGGCCAGATTCAATCGTAAAAAAATAATGAAGAGGTTTTCTGGTCCGGATCGGATGGAATCTTGGTGAGAATACGCGGGAGATGGAATTGCGTTTTAGGTCGTAAAACTTCGTAAATCTTGGTACTTGGAGAACGAATGAATGAGAGGTATCTTTTTTGGCGGGCAAATTATGATGAAAAAAATAATGTAGAGGAAAAAGCACAAGAACTTAAAAGGAAAAGAGAGTTATAAGCTCGTGAAGCAGAAATAATGAAAAAGGAGGAAGATTTTCTAAATGAAAGAAAGACGTTCGACGAAAGAAAAGTTGACCTCATGATTTCAAGGGAACAAGCACTGAATATGAGCGAGAGTGAGAGGAAAGAAGAATTATTGAAGAGAGAGGAAGATCTACGTGTCATCAAAGAAAACTTGGAAAAGAAACAGGACAGTTTGATTGACATGGAGACAAAGTTGCAAAGCTTAGAAGAAGAATTAAATATCAGAACTTCCAAGGTAGAAGCAATAGAAGAAGCTATGGATAAAGCTCAAAAAGGAGTTGAGATAGATAGAAAAGTCGTACTACAGAGAGAAAGAGAGCTTTCGCTTGGAAATGATGCAATGCTGGAGAAAGAAGAAAGAATTAAAAATTGGGCGAAAGTCTTGCAAGAAAAGGAGAGGACCTGGAAGTTATGGAGAACAAAGTAAAATCACTAGAGCACGATTCAACATTGAAGCTAGAAGTTTTTGATGATGAAAAAAAATCATTGAATAAGAATCAGATTGACCTGACAAATAATCTGAAGCTCCTTGAAAAGAAAGAACTTATGTTGTCGTTGAAAGAGAAAGAGGTCCAAGATGAAAAAAATAATGTAGAGGAAAAAGCACAAGAACTTAGAGGAAAAGAAAGTTATATAAATGTTTCTAGTACCGAAGCAAATGCCAGAGAAGCAAATCTTTTCGATTTAGAGTCGAAACTTAATAAGAAAGCTTTCGAACTTGACACTAAGGAGAACTTTTTACGCAAGAAAGAAAACGAGTTATTAGATAGGTTGGAACATAAGTTGGGTGGAGATTCTGACTCGAAAAAGATGAAAGAGGAAGTGTTGCATAAACAACATGATATTATATCAAATTTGGTACGATTGCAGAAAGATAAACTAACCAATTATAACGATTCTTCCATTGACAGACTTAATCAGGCACGCATTATTTTAAAGGAAATATCAACTACTTCGGACAAATTTTTAAAAGACGATTTACAACACAACATCAAAATGAATGATGTTATAAATAATGAGAAATCGTACGATCAAAAATCAAACTCAACAAGTGATTTAAAACAGTCACAAAACTCAACGATTATAATTGAACAAACAGAAGAAAAAAGAATTATTGACGACATTGCAAGCGCAATGGTGAACAACCAATGGATGTTCTCATATTCTTTGGGCAGAGCGATACGGAACATCAGGATACAAGCTTCTGGAAATATCTATATCGCAAACACTGGGATCTCCACAGCTTTACAGTCATGGCAACCATCACACGGTTGGAAGCCAATCGCGATTTATTTTAGATCAATCTTAGTAATAAATCGCAAACCAAATGGAACGTATATAATACCAGTTTTTTCGGGTGATGCCACAAGGGGTCATTGGAGTATCGCAATAATCTGGAAACAAAGCGGAACATGTATGGGATGGTTATTGGATTCTATGGGAGAGGGAAACACAAACACTTCAGTACCAAGAAAGATTAGGCAAGCATTTGGAAGGGCAAGATCGAAATGTAGATGGCAAAGATTGTGCTGTAGAAAACAAAAAGAGGTAGAATGTGGTCCAAGGTCAATAGTTGGAATGATCAATACATGCTATCATCTTGGAAACGGAGAAACTATAGAGACAGCGGTAGAGAAGGCATCCCTAATACATATATCGGACGTGGATTATGACCCTACAAAAATCAGACGGAAGGCCGCTTCATGGATGAGAATGTCGGAAGAGAATCATATCAGGTGGATGGAACAGGAACAACTGTTGCGGGATTACCTACGAAATCGAAGAACTCGGGTTAATAGGACAGGGGTCGGGACCACTCAAGTCACGGAAATCATCATGCTCAATTAGGACGGGATGCGGAAACACCTTCATGTTTAGGATCAAATAGAAATCATAACTTGGGCATGATAGAAAGAGAGTTTTTCGCCAGGACGAATGGCTTTCTCTCTTCCAGCTTTTTTTTTGGATTTTTGGACGTTTTTCTTTTTTGGTTTTTTGGACATTTTTCTTTTACTTTTTTGATCTTTTTTGGAATTTTTCTTTTCAATACTGTCTATTGAAACATATTAGTTGCCCTAGTGCTTGTGCCAATGCACATTACACGATGTTGCACATTTATCGATGATACTATATTTATGAATTTTTAATATATGACAATAGAGAGTAAAACTGAATATTTGCGATCCGTCACCGTACGAAGGCATCTAAATCAGTATAAACACATCATACACAACAACTATACTTAGATTTAAAATTACCTATTGGACTGTATGACCGGCAATACCAATTCATGGAGGAACTAGTTAGTTATATCCATGGTTGACTATTCAAGAGGCAAGACTTTCAATGCCATGAGATACTGCAACGCAAGGAATGTATGTATTTTATTTACAAAATGTAATTCTTAAGTAAATCCAACAACTAAGAAGCTAATTAGGGCCTATCAAAGCGAAATCCACTATTTCTTCAGAATCTATTAATTATATCTTTTGGTATTTATCTCTCCAGCATGTGTGAGATATTGTTCACATACATGGAATGATCCTATAGATGATTAATTCGATTGCAACACAAATACACAAACAAACTGCAATATTTGGATGAACAATCGCATAAATATGGTCAAGATTAGCGATGATTCCAAAAAGAATAATCGAAAAAGAATCAATAGAACCCGATCCATGTGTAAAGTGTTGGTCTTAGTTTTCTTTAGCGTATCCATAATTGCCCAATATGCTCGAGTAAACTTCTCATATCTCAACTCTAATTCTCAAAGTTTCACCACCACAACTCAAAAAGATCATCAATTACCATCTGTGCACAAATCCTTTCCCAAAACTGAAAATCCAGGATCTCAAAGTATTTTTAACTGCAATGGTGAATCAGGAAAATGTAAATATTTTTATCCATTGCAATTTTTTTCCGAAACATCCGAGGATGAAACAGGAAACGAACTTCCCGCAGGAGATGGGGTGAAGTATGCTTACATGTATGAACACATGCGAAACCTCAAAGAGGAAGGAAAACTGTGGGTCAATATGCCACGCATCGTCTTGTTGAAGCTGCGGTTAGATGAAGAAAAAGATCAACCACCCTTGGATACTAGTAATACTAAGCCAATCATTCATTCTCGGAATGTTACGTTTATTCACAATCATAAAGTTGGTGGAACTTCTATTCATTACCAATCAAGGACAAAAAATTGGAAGCCTGATCCAATCACACTTTTTCATTGGTCAAATTCAGTAAGAGATCAAAGTCAACGACAAAGTGTATCTCAAAGTGCCGGAGAGAAGGCAAAACAATTTACTTCCGTTCCCATGAAACGACGATCTTTAGCTGCACCCAAAGATGATAGAATGAACAAACAAAACATGAAGGCAGCTTTAATGAATAGACGAAAATCAAAACGTGTCGATTTTGATAGAGCCGTAAGGCATATTCAATCAGCATCTAAATATAAGTATCCCCAAAGTGAATGGAATGAAAATGAACATTTGTTTTTTGGATTTATACGTAATCCATTGGATCGTTTCATATCCAGTATAGGTCAAGCCATGGGTGCTAGAGGCAGTCAATCCAATAAGGTATCGGGTATATTGAAGAAACAATGTGTCCATGGTGATGGTGAAACATATACTCTCGAAAAATCTCAATATTTACTTCAATGCTGTCTTAATTATGTGAAAGAACATGGATTTGAGGTAGAGATTCACTTCAATCCACAAGTGCTGGAATTTTCATTTGCAACACAAATGTATCCTGTTCCTGTGGCTATTTTTCAGTACGAGCAGGATTATTCCAATGTCATGGTAGAGATGGGAATGGATCCAAGCTATCGACAAAGAGATGGAGGCTCAGTTCGACCTGTGCCATTTTTGAAGGACGTTACAAGTGCCGATTACACAGAAGATATGAGACGACAAGTTTGCGAATTGTATGAAGTAGATGTTGTCATGTTTCGTAGCCTTGGTTGGACTACCCCTTGTGATGAATACTTTTAGCTAAACTGATTTTAAAAGTGTAAATATTACATCCAGGCATTGCAATCACATCATTAGAGACACTTTTTCTTTATCATTATTTTTAGATAATAGATGATGAATCAAATCTTACATTCTGTAAATTCACTCGCAAGCTTTTGGAAAACATCTAAAAGAGCATCCCACTCTTTTTCTTCTGTCTCTGGTGGTAGCGGTCTTGAATATCCGCCCAAAAATTCAATATCATTATAACTATTTTGAATGAAGTTCTTAACATCAGAAAAAAAAGCATGTTGTTCTAGATTCAAATATTGTAAAATATCATAAATCACCAAGGTTTCTTCTGCTTCCACATAATGAAAGGTCAAGGTATCTACAGAGCAACATTCGGATCCTGTTGGAAGAAATTCGTAATTACTACGAAAGGATTCACCAAAAAATGAATTTTCCGAAAATGTTTTATGTTTGAGACGATACCATTCATCCAAATCCCCCGTCACCATACGACTAATTCCAAATGCATGAAATACATGCGATTGATCTAAATACGATCGAGTGTCGATTGGATAGGTTTCAAACTTGTAATGTAAGCATTTTGCAAGGATCAAACCTGGGTTTTGATTGTACCAGCTGATTCCATCCGAAGTTTGACACTGTGGATGTTGTTCGGATATGTCCAAATTCCATTCTTGAATAAGTTGTTTCATTGTATATTTCGATAATAAATATCCTGAGGCTCCACTATTAAATGCATATTCCTCCGAATCTTTTTTAAGCGCATGTCCTATATATAATGGTTCGTTTGAATTTTTTGTTTTAATGTAAGAACACAAATGATGAGATAGGACATAAGTATGATCATTGACCCAAAAAGTAAAATCTGGATCTAAAATGGTAGTGATTTGAGATAAAATATATTGTAATCGTTTCACTCCCATATCGGGAGTGATTGTGGAAGGGATATAAAAAACAGCTGGAAAATTCACCATTGTGGTAGAAGACTTGGTCAATGTGGGATAATCTAACAATGAGGGATGCTTTTTATTACCAGATTTGATCTCGGCTTCTGTTAAATGAACAATGAAAATAGCCCTAGAATCATGTCCCCATGTCTGCGCAATATTTCTGATTCGTTTGATTTGTCCATCGGGATTTACGACACTTGGCATTACGATCGTGACGAAGGGTATTTTCACTTGAATTGTTTCTATATTATTCACAGTGGTGGGTATTGTACTCATAGCTGTGGAAAGGTAATACAGACAGAATACTAAAATGAGCAACAATAAGCTTAGGAAGGGGAGAAGAATCCCTTTTCCTGTAGATTTATTTTTCATCATGTCTCGTTTGATGATTGTCATGATTTTGTCTCCTGCAGATCATTATCAGGAGAGTATCCATTTTTTTGGATGTGAAAATCTGGTAACGGGACTCGAATTCAAAAATGACCTTGAGGCTTAAACTCTACAGCTGTAAGGCGGGAATAACAAACATGATTTAAATTTGATTTAAATTGAGTTCAAAACGTGAATATCGCTTTTACTGCTTGCTGTATGGCCGTATCTGCAGATCGATATCAAAGGCATGCATTTGTAAAGAACTATGACTGGTAAAATGTCAGATGTGTCCATCTTCCAATAGGTTTATAAAACTTTTGAACAATAGGAACTATATTTGAATATCTATTAAGGTCGATACACAATGGAATAAGCCCTGCGTCTTTCATTCGTTCTGCTCATTTTTTTGATTTGAAAAAAATGCGTCTTTTACGCTGAAATAGAGTTAAAGCTTTTAAGATGCACTTTTCCCCTAATTTGATTTATACGTCGGACGACTTTAGATGTGTTTTGTAACCTCTTTACAATGTTCAAACTCAATTTTGAATTTATGGCATGCTCAAGTGGACATGTTTCGTCATCATCTTCTTCCATTACCGTAGATGGGTCTGTTGATACCAAATGTTGAAGTGTCTCTTCTAGAAATTTCTCCGCAAGTATTTTCGGTAAATATTGACTTATTGAATGAAAGTAGGATCTGCAAGCTAGGTGTATTGGTAACAGGCCATTTATGTCCTTTTGCCTGACAGCTTTCTTGTTGGCATAGGTTAACCTTTTGATGACCTCTGGGGAGGCGCCATATTCACAAGCTAAATGGAGCGGCAACTTTTTTTCGCAGTTTACATCCAATATTGCTGATGGATTGCCTTGAAGAAAATGGTCAATTAATTTTAGTGTCGGGTCATTCATACATGCTATTAACAAAGCAGAGTGAGAGCCATCACAAATTTTGCATTTCCCAGAATAGCACATGGCACTAACTGATCCCCTCGAAGGCGCCTTTATTGGCACTAAAATGCAATTTGTTTTGAGGCAAAGCCTTGAAAGATTATTTGGTTTGCTTTGAAGTAACATGTTGTAATTTTGCCCATTTGGACTTGAATTTGATTTTATGGTGATGTGGTTATAAAAGTTCAACAGTCCTCCACACACATTTTTACGTCTTTTGGATTGTTCTCAATTTCAAACGTGTGTGACTGAAGAGATACCCTTCAATTATAGAGCCATTTCAACGGGAACCCCCGTGAATGGATATTGTCTCTTTTAATGCCAGGCGGGATTTCAACACGATTTTGTACCAACATGTAATATTCCTATTTAATTTTGTCGTAATACTAAAGTTGCCCTAAGGCAAATGACAGAAGTCTTTACGTTGCATAACATTTCGTTATTTTCAAAACTAGGTTTTCCCGGTATGTATCCTATTCCTCCGTAGGCTTAAATTGACTTGCATACATTCCAAGCTTTTAGAGAACTTCTTCATGAACTCTCGTAAGTTCCGGTACATACGACATTGAATCTCAAGAATCATAAAAAAAACCCCAGCTACGGTACATTTCAAAAAAAAAGGACAGTCTTCAACTCTACTTAAGAGCACTGGGGTATTTATAACCAACATAATGGGATTCTCAAAAAGGAAGACTTGAACTTTCAATCCAAAATCATCACTCGGTGGCCAAATAGTCACAGTGTTCTACATGCCAATACATTTCTTATTGTAAAATAATTTATTGCTTACTTCAATTTTGAACAAATTCACTTGCAATGATTTCAACCTCTAGGATGGAAACTCTTATACTTTTCATTCACAACATGAACAAATATTAACAAGACAAAACGCAAACTTAAACAAACAATCCAATTTAAGGTTTCTTCCCAACAAGAGGAATATATGCAAGCGGTCCCTCCAACCGTTCTTTTCCTTGTTCAACATTAACAAAGCCGGCTGACTTCATTTCATCGAGGCATGCATTCCAATCAGTATTGACATAAACAGTCGCATCAAAACTCTTTGCAACAGGTTTGACACCAAATCGTACTTGACCTCCTGGTTTCAGAATACGATGCATTTCCTTAAGATAAATGCCTAGAGGATCCAAAAAGTATATGACATTGAAACCAAAGATAAGATCCACACAATTGTCAGGGATGAAATCTAATTTATTAGCATCGTTTCCATAAACTTTAAGAACACCTTTTTCTATAGATGATGCAAATTCTTTATCTGCGTTTATTTCCTTACGGAAAGCCTCCGAGATTTCAATGGCGTATACTTTAGATGGCTTAAGAGATGATATAATCTCACGAAGTCCGTATCCGCAACCTGGCCCGAGCTCGACAATGACAGAATTTTTTTTGATGGGTGAAAGTGTTGGTTGGGATGGCATATTGTTATTTATAAGGGAAACAGCATCAATTGAGTCCGCACCACTTCCCATTTTCATTATTTTCTGTGCCATCCATCCCATACAAGTGGCATCGGAAGGTGATCGTAACTGTTTGGCCAATGAAGATCCCATGAGGAAAAAAGTTGTTGGAAGGTGTTGGGATTTACTGCGTTTGAGATATCGAACGTTGTGACAACATCAACGAGTTCTATCACAATTCGTTACTGCAACTTCAAATTCAAATTCATTAACAAGAATG
>Ga0209092_10004591_pt1 | contig 11481 bp, 11 predicted proteins | sample FraStrMetagenome_FD_187446 | JGI IMG/M metagenome (GOLD analysis project Ga0209092, IMG submission 187446) | Marine eukaryotic phytoplankton communities from Arctic Ocean - Fram Strait ARC3M Metagenome (SPAdes) (version 2) | ecosystem: Environmental > Aquatic > Marine > Oceanic | place: Fram... | reverse complement strand
TAGTATGAAGCGATTCTGTACAGTGTCACGAAGCTAGTCTACATGAAAATCAATACGGCGCACGAGAAGGATCAAGGCTACAATGCAATCGTGTTCATGAGGTCATTGAATACGATGGATTGTATCAAGCAACTCCCCATGCAACAATCGTTGCATTTTTCTCCCCTATTTTTTGTACAGAACCAATATTTTGTTTAAATGGATTTTGTAAAATTTTGGAGAGTCGTGAATCTATTTGTAGGGCTTCGTAGAAACTCAGTATTTTACAACTTCGGTTGCATTTTGATGACTACTATACATAGGATGGTATAAAAGCCTTTTCTTCGAAACTTTATTTCGAGGCACGTGTTTTATAATTTTCCAGCAAAGAACATTGCTGTATGAATAACCACAATCATCATGACTGCAGTAGACGCATCTGAAGAAGAATTCTCGACATGCAAAAGTAATGGAGATATACTCTCTATGGAACTCTTCACTGAGAAGATAGGAAATTTCGTTTCAAAAAATAACTTAAGATTACAAGTTTCGACTTCATTTATTCCTGGCCCAAAGAAGCAAATAGCTGATGATTTGTCTCGGATTCCTGTTGGAGGAAGAGGTATGTTACTTAATAATATGGTGATACACAATGCTTACATTTTCATCTTTCTCTTTGTGATTTGCTTCACTGGATTATGGTAACAATATTATCCCTCATTATCTCAATTCTTTTGCCACCCCCTCTGCTTGTTTTTCAAACTGAAAATGTAGATAATTTAGTTCATATCTTATTGAAAAACAGAATAAAATTAGAAAAAGCTGAGCCTAAAAATGAGGAAGAACCTCAAGAGAACAATGAGGAATCTATCAAGTCATCGAAAAAAAAGAAAAAAAAATCTAAAAAGAAAAAAAAGAAGAAAGTGGCAGAACCAGATGTTGATGACTCCAACAGCTGCTGTGGTACAAAAATAGCAAACGAAGTGTCAAAAAAATCAATTCTTTTTTCAAACGTATCTGTACGTGAACATCGCAGATGCCTCGGATTAGATGGTGTACCTTTTGAGGGTGGATGGCCTTTGGGTCTCTCAAACGAAGTTGTTCGTGAATATAATGTTTTAGGAGGAGTTGACGAATTTGAACATCAAAAACAGATAGAGCTGAAGAAACGGTGGAAGAAAGCTGTTGAAAGTTTAAAGAAGGAAGATGAGATTGAGCCAATTGATGAAAATAGAATCTTTGAAACTAGACAATACGACTACAAAAGACCTCACAAACACAAGGCTAGTGAAAATAACTCAAAACAACGTGGTCGTTCAGGAAGTTTTTCCTCTGGGGATGATCTTTTCAATGGAAAAAATCCTCTTTTTAAATCATATAATGAAGATGTTCGAAAAAGAGTAATTATGAGAGATCACTGTATCACCAAAGAAGAGATTGAAAAAGGGTTTCCAGAAGAAAAAAAAACACCATATCCAAGTGAACAAAAGCAAAAACAGAAAAAGGATAAAAAGTCGACTTCCACACGAAGGACACGTAGCCAATCTCAAAGCGCTGAGTATGAGGGAACTCCTTTCACATCGTTTGATATCAGACATATTAGAAACGATTTAGAACAAACTAGAAACAATAGAAGCACTTGTAATGGATGCTCTTGCAGAAAACCTCATTTCTATCTTCCACATTTTATAGCCCAAAATGAATCATCTTCCAGTAATCCTGCAGGTAAACAAAAAGGTAAACATCAGCATAAGCTAAATGATCGTCGTCTCAAAGAAGAATTGAGAAAAAGAGGAAAACTCAAACCTAATCTAACTCGAGCAGAAATGGAAATAGCATTAGGATCTGCCATTGAAAATGGACCTTGTTGTTGGTCGAATGATTGCGACTGTGTTAAGAATGGAATTGAATGCCAAGCTGATACATGCAGTTGCTGGTACCCTTCTCATCAGTCCAATAAAAACATCCCAGTCAATGAACTTCCGCCTATAAGTGTCATTCAGGCTACATGTGGAAATAAGAATGGGATGTATGTTGTAGATTATGATAATATTCGAACTTTTCGGAAGACTTTGCTTTGTCAAGATGCCAGAGAATAGCATAAATTAATTTGTAAAATATAGTTTGGATTGGATTGTTTCATAAAAACAGCAGACATAAAAAATAAGATTTACAAATGTGCTAAGCAATTCGTGTTGTCAGGATTCGCTTGAATTAATAATTATGATCAAAGAAAACGATATCCATCAAAGACTCGCGCATATGCGAAATCTCAATTCAAATCATAGACACCTATATAATCAGTAACCAACGAACCAAAGTATAGTTTACCTTTGTGCGCAGTAACTCCATACAAATGCGCAATATATTCTCCTTTTGGATCTTGAAGTATTCTTACCATTTGATTCGTAGAGGGGTTCAATTCAACTACACAACCATAATCGGGTGCATGAGGTGCCTTCACTCTAGAACCAATAACCATTCCGAATGCTCTCACCATCACTTCAAATACGGGTGGAAGCATATAGACAAAGTATAATATTTTCGGTTTGGCTTCATGAAATTTTCAATCATTAAGTCAACGAAATAAAATGATAACCAAATCAAAAGCTCTAATAGCACTTACGATTTGGAAGGACTATGTAACATGTCTCTTTATCATGTGAACAATCCACACCATCTGGAAGACCAGGTAATCTATCCAATAAAATATCTAATTGACCCATTTTCTCTCCCTTCAAATAATATTTTCGTACTTGAGCCTGAAAAGTCTCAGTAATGATTAAATAGTTTTCATCTTTATCAACAGATATGCCATTGGCAAAGTACATTCCCGTTGCCAATAAATCAACTTCTTCTGTTTTTGGATCATATCGAAGTAATCGACCAGTTTTAGATCCTTTCATATAAGCTAATTTGGATGCGTGCAAAGCATCCCATTTTTCATTATCTTCTCTAGAGAGAGGTACATCACAAGCTTGAATAATGCAATGATGGAATGAGAATTTAGGTTTTTGAGAAATTACATAAAAAATTAAAAAAAGAAACAAAAAAATGACTCACCATCTGTAAAATAAATCATTCCAGTCTTGGGCCCGATCGTGAGATCATCTGCAAATAAAATAGGCGACCAAGTCCCATCTTCCAATTGAACTCTGGATGCAACTAATTCTACCATAGGTTTACTAGATTTTTTCTTAGGAAATATCACTCGAATCAAACCCTGCACAGCGTCTGCTAAATATAAAATTCCATTTCGATCAAATTTACCACCTAGTGGACGCCCATTTCCAAGGTATGCAATTTCTATCATCTCAGCCGTTTTATCGAAAGAAGATTGTTGAGATGAAGAAGATGATAAAGATTGAATGTTTGTGATGTGTATAAGCTTGGAAGTATCTGTCACGGTATACATTTGATTTTGATTGTCAAAAATAATAGTTTCATGTCCCTTTAATAGTTTCCTTGGTCTTGTTGGATCAGTCAATCTTTCATATATTTTATAAAGTTTCCCACCTATTTCAAATAACAGAACTATTTATTAGATTGATCTCAATGTTGTAGAACTGGGTATAGTAACAAAATAGTCATGAAGAAAGACTTAATTATATTCTTACCATGAGGATTGAGACTTTGATTTGAATAATCAATATTGATGAACTTAGGGCGATTTTTCTTGGAGATGAATTGAGGGAGACCAAAGGGAAATAACGACTTTAGAATGGAATTTTGGAATACAAGTGCACATATTCCAATGACGGCTAACATTCCCCTGTTTTTGGTCATTCGAAGTTGTTCACAGCAGATAGGATGTGCATATCTTAAATTTAATTGCTGTTGTAATATATTATGATGATTGAGACGTCAAAATATGATTTAAAGATATTGATTTCTACGTTATTATACGAAATCAGAACTAAAATGAAATACCTAATAATTATTATAAACAATATGACGTACATGAAACAAATTTGCGATCGAATACTGTCCTCTCCAGAAGTAAGAAATAGAAAAGGGATTAAGCTCAACTATAGTTAGTGAAAGCTTTTCTTTTGGGGTTGGAACCAATGCTTATTCATTGTTCAAACAAAGTATTTCCTCTCTTTGTGATTCTACTATCAATTTCTTTCTTGCACTCATCTCAGGCATTCTTCCCTGCTGTTGCTAAGAACAGGCCATCCTCCTCCTTGATGCTCTCATTTTCTCTACGTTCTTCTAAAACACTCTTTTCCACATCGATCCGAATGGCTTCTAGTACTACAATCGCTGATACCACAACCACCTGTGCGGGTACCAACTCAAACCTCATTGTAGCTCAATTCAAATGTCTAGATGACAATTATGGATATTTGATTCATGATGAAAAGTCAGGTGAAACCGCTGCTGTTGATACACCTTGTGCCACAACCTATCAAGCCGAATTACAAAAGCGAAATTGGAAGCTAAGTCATATTTTCAATACCCATCACCATTGGGATCATACTGGTGGAAATAATGATCTGAAATCCATCTATGGAGAATTGACCATTTTGGGCCCCAAAGTGGAAGAAAATAAGATTCCGAGTATTAATGTATCCCTGGCCCAGGGGGATGAAATTACACTCGGACAAAATTCAATTCAGATTCTAGATGTAGGTGGACACACGACAGGGCACATTGCTTATTATTTTCCCAACCAAAATAAGGTATTTTGTGGTGATGCCCTATTTGCACTAGGATGTGGAAAAATGTTTGAGGGAACACCTCAACAATTTTGGACGTCCTTACAGAGACTTCGAGATTTGCCAGATGAAACTACTGTGTACTGTGCTCATGAATATACTATGGGGAATGCCAAATTTGCAAAATCTGTTGAACCTAATAATTTGGAATTGATGGAACGAGTTCAAGAGATTGAATCCTTGAGAAAGCAGAATTTACCCACAGTTCCAAGTAATTTAGGACTTGAAAAGAGGACTAATCCATTTTTGAGAGTTGATGTAAGTCAAGAAATTCGTAAGAATGTTAATATCAAAGATGGAGATGATGACGCGACTGCTTTTGGAAAGGTACGAAGTGCAAAGGATAATTTTAGAGGATGAAGATTTTACGATACGATATTTCTAAAATATAAGAATAAACGATGCTGAAAATAAAAAAGATAAATGAAGGTTAAGATAAGTACTACATAATTAGATTAGAGTAGTAGTTACCCATAAAAGGGATCTCCATTAGCTCTTGTATCTACATTCTCATTAGATGCGTAAGATCGTCCCATCCGTCTTCGTTCCTCTTCCTCTTCTTGATCTTCCATGGGTAATTCTCTTCGACAATAGGGACATGTATTGTGTTTTTTTAACCATACCAAAGCACATTTTTCGTGAAAGGCATGAAAGCAAAAGGGCAATCGTATACAAGTATCACCTATTTCAAAGGGTTCACAACATATGATACAAGCATTATCCTCCGGATTTTCATTTTTATTCTTAGCATGGATACGACAAGAAATATTGTGCTTTCTTAAATCTGCTGATTGTATGGAGGGTGTTTGTAGATAGGGAGCAAGCTTCACATGATCGGTTTTCTTAATCATGGCAACTGGGATAGTAAGAGGAAGCTTTGATTGGGAAAGGGCTTTTTTGGAGTCTTTCATTATGTATGGCCATACAGGTACGTGATTGGCAATGATGAGTGCTTCAGCACCTTTCTGTTGCGCATATAATGCACGATCCACAAATGTGATTCCTTTTCCTCTCATCATATACGCAATAGAGTTAGAATTAGATGCTGACTTCAATGTCGTAGTTATGAAACTAGTTTGAGATTCCTTGATATCCTTTTCACAATCTAAAAGAGATGATACTTCACCTTGAATATCATAGGGTGGAGAAGGTCCAAATTCAGCACCAACCGCATCAAATTGTAAAATAACGGGAGAATCCCTTTTTGATTCAGAGCTATTCGTCTTCGTCGATGCTGTTATAGTAAACTCAATAATTATTTCATAAAATAGGGAAGAATGTTTATGAATGACTATCCGTGGAATTTGATTAAGAAATGTTTTGGAGGTTGCTTTTCGATTCGAAGACTGTATCGGCGGTTGTTCTCCTTGTCCAGCAATGGAATTCAAATAATTGATTACTTCTGGGTTTAGTTGCATGTTAGTATTATCATTAAAACCATCTATACCATTATTCAACCCTAAACCGACATTCAAGTTGGTAGCAAGGTTGTTGGATCTGCTGATGCTGGCATTATTTGATTCAGAAGTATTTATTGAGTTTGTCGACGGTGGAATTTGAAGTTCTTCGCCACAAGTAGTACATATAGATCCTACATCACTACACTCCTCCGAACATGTGCTACACCAATTGCTTGTGGATGAAGTCATGAATATAGGTTATCTCCTTTTATTGTTCTTTCTAGTTCGGCTGACCAGAATCCAGAGTGTTCTCAACCAGCATTACGAATATCTATCATGATCTATGAAACTTACCCTTTTCGTCCCCTCAGTGCCCACTTCATTTGATAGGGCCCGGAGCACTTTTTCTCATCCACGATCCTTCTTTGTAGTACTAGTAGTAAGTCGAAGCAAAAGGCTGACGTCAATCAATTCGTCTAAGTCAGTCACATAAATTGGAAATGTGATTTAAGATTTATTTATGGTTTATAACGGTTGAAGCTCATAGTCATACGTGTGCATGGATATGTTTAAGGAACAACATAAGCCCAACATCGAAAAGCATTCTGTTTTCATTCAAACGAAAATAACAGAAATTTGGGATTAGAATTTTTCTCCAATAGACAACCAACCATGAGTACTGAAGAAGAAATGAGTAGAGAAGCTGTCAAGGAAAAAGCTCTTCAACTAGTTGGTCGTATCATTGACAAACCAAAACAATTTCCTCCACCAGATGGTCTGAAAACATATGAACCCCAAGACACCGATGTTGTAGTCACCACATTTCCTAAATCCGGAACCACTCTCACACAGCAACTCACATACCAAGTTGTCATTGCTACAGGAGGAGCAGGAGAGAAAGATCCTGACGGAATGTCATTTGAAGATCTTTGTGAAGTAGCTCCCTTTGTAGACTTTGGGCCCAAGCACGGTTTCGTTGATTATGACTCAAACCCACGTGTATACAAGTCACACGTAACACCTTCTTTGTTTAGGAGTACTGTCCAAAAGCATGTTGTTGTTATCCGCAATCCAAGATCTTACCCTGCCAGTGCTCTAGACTTTCTATTCGAAGGTTGGGCAGGCGAAGAAGTAACCAATAAAATGATCTTGGAAGAAGTATATCATGAATTTTTGGCTGTACGTCTTTTAGGTCTTGGTGAGGGTTTTGGATTTCCTTTTGATAAGGAAGATATTAGTCATAAGGATGAAAAGAAGGAAAATAAAGACAAACTTCCAGTTGGTCCTTGGTTTTTGCACTCAAAAGCTTGGGTTGGCGCCATGCGTCCAAATACCCTTTTCCTTTTTTATGAAGACATCGTGGCTGATATGGGAAAAGCTGCTAAAAGCATTGCCAAGTTTATTGGTCGTGAATTAGACGACGCAGGGTTAAAGCAAGTTATTGATCGATGCGACCGCACATACATGTCGAATGATCCTAAGTTCAAGTGCACGATGGAAAATAAAGCTTTGGGCTTTGCAGCAAATGCGTGGAAAGCCAAGCCAAAAACCAGAAATGGGTTTAAACAATTCAGTCCAACCGAAGAAGAAGAAGAGCAAATCAAGTTGCGCTTTAGACAAGAATTTGGAGTCGATACTTATGATGACTTTAAAGCAATCGTATATGAGAAGCAGAGAGAACTTGGAGTAACTGAATAAGATGATCTTTTTCAAGGTTTTGTTCCAGCATTAAAATCATATTGCTCTCAGTTACCTCTGAAATTATCTTTTTCAGTCAAATATTTTGTAACGTTACCATAACTTTTTTTTAATGAAGGCGTTAGCAAATGCATTTTCCAGTTAGCTATAGAATATATGTTACCTTTTTCAATTTATCATTCTTCATTGCGTTATTCGTTATTTTTACTTTCAATGCAAAATACTAAATTGAACTAATTTACTTTTTGCGATGCTTTGACACAAAATAAAAAATTCAACATAACACGTCTCTGCCCATTGATAAATGCAATTAAACTCTTTAGCCTACAAGGCTATCAATAGTTTGCCCTACAGTATATGCGATGGTAGCACATGCTCCTCCAAGCACAAGAGTTTCTAGACCACAATATACCCAATGAGAAGAGCTTGAATGGAAAGAAAAGTCAAAGTGAATTGTTTCAGTTATTTATATTCAAATGATGATTAAACCCTTTGAAAGCTATCTTACCTAAAACCACTCTTGATGCTTCCCATTACAAAAAGAACAATACCTGTAACGAAACAAGCTGTCTCAAAGAGGTAATCATTGAGTCCGGTAAAATAGAGGGGTATTATGACATATCCAAGGAGAGGAAGCGAGCCAAAAAAAGCAAAAGAAAGAAACATAATAACCCCTTTTGTTCGAAATGAAGAATACATTAAAATGAGATAAAGTCATGTCGCAAACTGGCAAAAATCAGCAAATAGAATTCCGCACCTTCTTTAAAACTGTCCATAATATAGTCTTCATCTGGAACCGTCAGATGTAGCTCTTCCGCCATCATGACATCGACGAAAAAATTTTCATACTTTGACATTATTTGAACAACTTTCTCTGCATCATGTCTCTCCATTCCTCTCGATTCATAAATATCAATCATTTCTTTCACTTCCCCTTCAGGGTAATTTTCCATTTCCCAAGCTTCACGTTCTCTTTCGGTAATAATCCATTCACTCTCTGCCTTGCTACTCAAAAACTCCCCTACTCCCATACTGAGTGCATCGGCTAAGATATTTGAAAAGCCTAATATGAGTACAACTCCAGTTCCTAATTGTCCACCAGCAGATCCTGACACTATTGCAAAAGATGTTAGAATCCCATCAAGACCCCCGAATATAATAGGTTTCAGCAACTCCCCGCCAGTTTTGTGATTTTCAGTGCTCTCCTCGATAACTCTTTCATTATGATATTTACTGAAAAAATTCAAAATGAGTCAGCTAAATACACAATTTTACTCATGTAAATGAGTTTGTTCTCCTACACTCACCGTGACGCTTCAACATCAGAGCCCTCGTAGGCCTTTCTGGCTGTGTTTTTCTCCAGCAACGCAGTGTGCTCACCATTGACGCTCTGTTTTTTATCTCCTGCCATGTTTATTTGAATGAAAGATGGAAACAAAAATAAAGACGGAATATAGATTTGCAGCAAATCAAGGCAAAGGGCAGAATAAGAACTGCTTGAGCAAAGTTTGGTTTTTCTGGAAATGAAGCGTCAGTCGACAGGCGTTCGGCATGCGCTCGCCTTCTTTGAGAAAACTTTGCAATCACTTTTGAACGTACCGTAGGTAGGAATTTTATTTTGCAAATATGGAATCTGTCTCTCTAGAAGAAATTTAGCGTAATTAGAGGCTGAGAAAACCCCTATATACTCGGTGAAAGAAAACAACAGCAGGATCTCGGAATGTAATGGAACATAAACGGGATTCAAGAGAGTATCCTTTCCATATATTTCCTACGGAAGAATTATATGTCGTCGGGGATACGAATCGTTTCTACGCACAAGCGTCACAAACTAATCCTTAAAGCCCAGTCATTAAATATGATTTTAATTATTAACATTAAATATGATTTATTGACCACTTCGGTCATTTGTTATTTTTTTGTATGTTTTTTTTATTATATTATATATTATTATGTGGATAAGGTAAAAAAAGATAGGTATGCCAATGAACAAAGAATCGCAAGAATGCTCTGTAGGAAAACACTTTCAACCGGATCAACCGCAACAGGATAGTCATAGTATTCAAAAAATCACCATTGGATCAACAGTCCGAGCGACGTTCAATGTTTCTAGAAACAATATAATCGCATCCTCTCGTGCAATTGTTTCGACAATCGACAATGAAGAAAACAAGGCCACGATTATTTGGGAAACTAGATATCCTGAACCAATATCGCTCTGTGTTGATTCGAAACCAGCTTCAGTATCTCGCTTCTTAATAACTCCTCAGGTATCAAAAAATAAAAACACCAATGGAATACAAGACGATCTAGATGAAGACGATCAAATCCCACTTTCAAGTCTCTCGCCGCTCTTTTCATTTGAAGTCTCCATGGAAAAGAATGAGAGTCTAGTAGACTCTCAAATATGTAAGGATAGGGGTGACACCTTACTTCGAGTCAAAGATTATCTAGCTGCTACTGAATGGTACGAAAAAGCTCTATCTCTGACATCTAAAATACTGATCGGCAGCACTGTTATTTTGAATCGAGGGGGGAAAGCTGTTATAGCAGATGTTGATTGCATAGAAGGAAACCAAGAAAAAAGAGCAGTGGATGTTACTTACATGGACCAAAATGAAGAGAAAGAAGAAATCATTTCTGATTGCGATGTTTTACTAGCAATAGCTGAAGATGATTATTCTCAAAGAATACAAGAACGAACCTTGCTGAATTTAGCAAGATGCTTACTGCAAATTGCAAATATGAATCCATCAGAACAACAGAAATTCCGTAAGTCAGCAATATTAGCATGCACGTTAGCTTTGTCATGTTCTTCCTACCATGACTCGCAGCAAAATGAGAAAAACATTATCATTCGTACTGAAGAAAAAGCAAGATTTTTACGAGCAAAGGTATACATGCAGTCAAACAAAAATAAACATGCAAAAGCTGACATTATCAAACTATTAAAAAAAAATCCAAATCATAAAGAAACACTAAAATTGAAATTGCAATTAGATCGTAAGCAAGAAGTGAAGAAAAGATCGGATAAAAAGCTTGCAAAGGAAATGTGTAAATGGGTGCAAACCGCGACAAACGGCGAATCAAAAGATGAAAAACCTCAAGGAGATAACCTGGTGAGTTGCAAAGATAAACATGAGAAGGACATCAAAGTAACCAGCTTGAAAAACGTGCACATCAAACAAGTATTTAAGTATGTTAGACTCATTTTGATAACATGTCTGTTTTATGTTTTAGTTTGTTCGATTTTAAGTTATCTTCAAGAAGCATAAAGGAAGGTTTTTTGCACAAGTATGACATAAAGATACAACAACTGGGAATAGCAGACTCTATACAACTTTAAAAATCAACATGTATAATTTGACAATAGTTAGCTCAAATATTTGAAAAAAATACTGTAATACCATCACATAACAACAAATATATCACCTAATATGAACCATAGATCTAAGTTATTTAAAAGATATCCCTTGATGGAAATTCATCTCCATCAATTCCCATCCATCCAGAAGGCCATTCCTTAGACCAAGTGTTGCCAGATACGTTTCCCCACGTATGCAAAGCTGTTTTCTTATCCTTTGTCCCATAAAAAGATTCTTGCATTGACATTCCATTGTATCCTCTCATCCTATTTATATATCCCGAAAACGTTGAAAAGTATGTCCCAACGAACCTTCTAC
>Ga0209092_10004588_pt1 | contig 11488 bp, 8 predicted proteins | sample FraStrMetagenome_FD_187446 | JGI IMG/M metagenome (GOLD analysis project Ga0209092, IMG submission 187446) | Marine eukaryotic phytoplankton communities from Arctic Ocean - Fram Strait ARC3M Metagenome (SPAdes) (version 2) | ecosystem: Environmental > Aquatic > Marine > Oceanic | place: Fram... | reverse complement strand
AACCCTCTGTATAAGTGGCTTTCGAACCCATGGGATCAATTGATTGCCCCGAAATAAATATCAGCTTATAGTCAAAAGACACTTTAAATAGTATAATGCACGATCCTCGAACAATAAATTGATATCAAATCTTCACGAACCTTCAAAAGGCGGGAACAAAATCAATCGTTGATGGTCATGGTTACCACGACATTCTGGTATCGTACCAAAGTCATTCTTGCTCCAAAACAAGGAAAAAAACCCTTGTCTTCGCTTCTTTACCTACTCACAAAAAAAGTGTTCCTGAACAATACTTGGAATAGCAATACCATGGTTCATCGACGAATAATATCCTATCCCAGCCAACTTACTAAGAATAAAATGCAAAACGATGAAGACAAAGCACTTCGTGAAGACCTTCTATTTGTCTGTAAACACAGTGCTGTTGCAAACAACGATCCGTCGGTCCTTCGATCGTTGTTATTTCGCAAAACGCGAATTGATCCCAAATCATGGCAGGGCTTCGCTTTATCGTCGGACCTGTGGGATAATTTATCATTGAGAGAGGGTCGAAGAATATCTCGAATAAGATCGAATCACACGCGTATGATCGAGGGATACTTAATGGAATTGGCTTCGAGCTTTGGAGGGTTTAGCAAACAGATTGTTGCCATCGCACATGCAGTGGAATATTTTTTGTTTATAACGTCTCCAGATTTTTGTAAATACGATGACATTGATCAGTTGCGTAGACGTTCGTTGCAAATGATTCATTTTATGGCACAGAGGATAAGGATACGGCGTAAAAGGCGTACAAGAAAACGTAAATGTTTGGATGATAGACCATTGACAGTGAAGGCAGTGAAAATTGAATATTGTCCAAAATCGGATATAATCCATCATGAGATTCGTAAATGTGATGATGAAGCAATGCCTTTTGATTTAAACTTCTTATTACAGGGGCATGGGTTTGATTTACAGGCACCAGAAGTATCGATAATTAAATCGCTTACGAATGATGTCCTAAGTACGTGCGCTTCTTTATCAGAAATAGATGAAATCTCTGTTGTTTCAAACGATTCCTCAGAATTGCGACAGAGACGGAGGAGAATAAGAGATCAATCCTTGGAGCGTGTTGGCTCTCTTGTCCTCACCTACTTTCAAAACAAATCAAATGACTACCTTACAGAATTATCTCACGACAAAAAATTATATGCAGATTGCAAAAGTATATTAAGTACATCAGTTGCATTGATGCTAGTTGCGGAAACACCTGGTAGCGCAGACAAAGATGTCGAAAAAAATATCCCCACTCCTGATCCTAGTTGAAGGAAGTGTATACCAACATCAATGATTTTCTAACTTCAGTAAGAATTTAACTGAATAACATTTGTAATTATCTTTTCATCAAAAGCAGATCTTCTTTTAAACTGGAGCGAAGCAAGCCTGGTTTTACGCTTAGAATTATTAACTTGCTATGACATAGTACGCGTGAACGACTGGGGAACATTATCCAACGCAAACAGAAAACCAGTATTTCTTTCGATGGATAGCGATAGCGAAGGTGGAGGATTAATACATGATTCAAACTCGATTTGTTCAAGAACCAACATAATTTTCAATGTCTCAAAACAATTGAGCGTTTGTGGCAAGCAAATGCAGAAAGTGAATCTCTTCAAAAATCCACTACTTGGAAGTATGACTGCTGAAACTTTTGAACTACTGTAGGGAATTCGTTTGCAATCGAACGAATGTTCATTTGTATGGATTTCGGGAAGGATAATGTTCGGTCCGATGGGAAATTCGAAAGAAAAGTCGAAATAGAATTCGAATTCTTACGTTAGCTGGTATGAACGATGACTCAACTTTTATTTCTCTTCGAGAATCAGATAATTTGAGATAGAAGAGTTCAAAGTCATATCTATATGAGTACTACAATAGCTTCTACGGGAAATTAGGTACATCCATCCACTCATGAATACCGCGTGCGCCACAACTAGTTTTCAGTTGAAATTGAAATTGTTAATATCGGTAGATTTCATTTGAAAATGCTTTTTTTTTAATTGTGCAGAAATTCTGCGTGCAGAAGCTGCTGACCTACATACTCATGAATTGTCATTTTATATATGCTATCACGAATGTGTTTTGTTCTTCATTTCCTATTAAGTGGTCCAGCGCAAAGTCATATTAGTCCATATATCCTGGGCCAAATGAATGAAGAGGTTTCGCGCACTGGTCGTATACCAGCGAATTCAAGTCAGGATGAGAAAGCCTTACGTCCATTACATTTAGCTGCAGTGTCGGGAAAGGGTTAGGAATTCAAGTCAGGATGAGAAAGCCTCACTTGGAATACTTGATGGAGATTCACAGGTCTGAGAGTGGGTTAGAACAAACGGAAATACTTTCAACCTTGTCTACAGATATTGCAGACCAAATCAAAGGAAAGCACGTCAAGAGTAGATTAAGGTGTAGAATGCCTGCACAAAATCAAAATTGGATGTTTCAGAGATTGAAATGGGAGTCACAAAATCTTTTGTCTGCTGAAGCAGTAATGCCCTTTATAGAAGAGGGAGCTTCTTTAACAGAGGTCAACAATGATACCGTCTGGAGCACTGGATGGATATCAAGGGTAGCTGCAATAACAGAAAACGAATATTCTGGGCTAGGACTAAGTAGAGTCCTTAAAGTCGGAGTCATATCTCCCTCAACTGGCTAAACAAAATGCATCGTTAGGGGTTTTGATGACAAGAATAATCTGAAGTTTGTAGAATTGTTGACATAATATGTAAGCTGCAATTTCTGTTACCATTTTGTCATAAAGAACGATTGAAGTAAGGACAATTTTGCACAATAGATACAGATATTATATGTATATGTCAGGAAGTGTCACATCCTAGGAATTTTGTTGTTGTTAGAACGCACGTTATCATTTAAAGTTTCAAATCAAAGTTTCCGACGGCAGCCACCACATTGCAAATGTCTCATCTGATCTTTGATAAATCATCAACTTATTTTTGTTGGAATTGATCCTGGATCAAGACACTCATGAACGTCATAGCACAATCAACATGCCACAAGCTCCTTTTTCAAAATTAAGGTATCACTTTGCATACTTGTTGTCGTTGAAAGGATCCGACAATAGTTGTGATCATGAACACTTTTTGTCAATCTGCAATGGTAGGGGCCGTCGAATACACAAAGTGTCATTATCGTTTTTCATCATCTACGCCAACGAAAAACTATCGAAGGAGACAAGATACAAGTGTATATTTGATATGTTTCACCTCACTCGAAAAGTTCTACGAAACGCCAAGGTCAAAATAAAAACAAATTCAATGACTTTGTGATTTCTTTTTGGATGGGATTAAGTACCTACGGAACGCGGTAGCTACGGTGTCTCGTAGAGGGACTCATAAGAATACTGAATATTGCTGTCTCGCGAATGCTTGGTTCCGTCACAACAATTAGAATGATGTTCATCAAGAAGATAATTCTTCGAAAATTCATAATGATTTTCCATTTAGTCAGTATGTCTCCGACGTACAAAGATAACAACATCCTTGTCCGAAATCTACTTCACAAGTTTTATAGCATTATAAAATCTTCTTCATTTTAGAATTGAACAATTCCATCACCTTGTTGACGTCACACGTTATAAACCACCGGAATAATTTAATTCGCATTATGAATTTCCATCGAGTCATCAGTCACCACATCAACGTACAAAGATAATGACCTTGTACGAAATCTACTAAACTTGTGAATAATACTATTCCGCGATCTTCTTAAAATCACACATAATAAATCATCATAATAGTTCATTTCGATTCAAAGCTACTTGCTACTCAGCTACATAATCTTTGATGTATTCATCTCGAACATGTACCCTGCCAGTACAGCATTTTTAACATAACATTTCTATATAATAGTATTTTTATCGTCTCACTACAATCAAATTCTTGCCTCCACTAAAACGTAGGTCTCAACGTCAATGATCACATACGCAAGTACCTTCCAGAATTCACCCTTCCCTGCTGATACTGTCTCCAAATTGGACGAATTAGTACATCCAAAGGATCTATCTCAGGCAAGAGACTAAACTCAATACAGAAAAACATAAAATGTTTGAAGCATGTATTCAAACGCGGTGCCATGTCTAACGCTTCTAGAGCGCCAAAGAAACTGCTATAAATGATACCATAAACCCTAAACAATCTCCTAAAAATCTGGCCACAAAATAAAGCAAACTGCGGCGTTTGAAAGACACGAATGGCTTCTTCTTCGTCGTCATCGTCTGGAAATTGCGAATCATCGTTGATTTGATCGCTTACCCATGCAAGAACTTTTTCGATATAAACAGGAGCCGGCAGCCTAACAGCAGTATTACTTCCCCCTTCACTCCATCGATACTCCACGCCCTCCGGGAATCCTTCCCCAGGCCCGAAACTTCCTAAAAAGGGATCATTCGCCATAACAGCCCACACGGTGCTCACATCATTAAAGAAATCAATTCCGTGGACAGCAACCCAAGCCGCCCAACTCCATCCATTGGGAAGTGCCACAGCGTCATTTACGGACCCGCCAGAACCAAGCGTACGACGCGTGTATGAATGAAGGCGATCGCGAAGCGTACCGGTCTGGTGTGTCATGGGCTGAAAGGTACCTGGTAGTCGGAAAGTTACTCATGGTCCCAGATAGCGTAAAGTGTACGAGATTTTTAATGAAAACTTTATGACAAATCTAGAATACCGGTAGTGCTAATCTAGAATGACTCAAATTCTCTAAAAAAAGTGAATCGAGTCCCTCAAAATAATAACTTTCCATCTTGTGAAACAAGTACGATTGGTTATTCAGACGTTCTCCTCCCAACAATTAATTTCTAGGTAGGATCTAAATCAATATCAAATGTATATTTTGTGAGGCTGCTTTTTCTGCTTTTGCGTGAGCCACTTCGATGGATCTCTCTCTTCAATGACAAAGATCGCTTTCATAGGGATTCTTATTGCGAGATTGCAATTCGTTTTTTGTTACAACCTTTCTTCGTTAGATATTGTGGGAATTTTCAATACATCTGAATGTAAATGTAAAGATGTTTGCTACATTGTACCTTTATGTCCATGCGTCGTCATTCTATTGTGATTCATCATTTTATGATTGACAATGCGTCCGGAGATATATCAAACTTCGACGGGGTTGTTGACCCCGTTTTCCTGTGAGCAATATCGCAGAAAAAATGGGGCGGTATGCGGTATGTATCGATTGTTGTCGATCCCGTATTCGAACCTTCGTTTGCGAACAATATCGCAGAAAAAATGGGAACCCTCAGACCTCAGAACTCAGAACATAAAAAGGGAAAAATAGTACCGGTTTAGCACGGGAGAACCACAAACCACCGCTAGATAAAAAATTTCTGTAAGTCGACCAACCCCGAATAAAATGAGAACTTGTTTGTTTGTTCCGAATTCGGAATTGTCTACCATGTGTCTGTTGTCAAGTGCAAGGTGTATCTTTTTGTGAGGAGTATCAACCGATCAGAATCGTACGCAATTCATTACAATTCGTTCGATATTAATCACAATTTCTTTTTTTGACAAAAGTATCACCAAAACTGTCTCCTGGCTACATTGATAATATTAAGGGTATATCTATTAGTGCAACACCGAAGCTGAATCATGAGTTCACCAACTGCAGCGCCATCGATGGCTAGTGAAAGTGCGGGAGATGTGGTAAGTACGTTTTCTTTTCATAGTCTCCAAAATTGCGATTTACTAAATTGTATCTCTCAACGACTAACTATTCGTTTTTATTCATTTCTCTAACGAAATAGGGATGTAAGTTTGTTCGTTCATAACCCTGTTTTCACCAATATTTGGTAGTCAGATGCTAATTTTATCCGCTTTCTCAGTTGTAGTTGCAATACTCACCCAGATGGTAATCGGGTTCGTGTTCCTGTTAATCTTCGATACGTTGTATCGTAGATTTCCCTACTGTTACTTCCATCGTATTCACAGGGATGAAAGTTTACGCGAGAAATTACCCAAAATTCCATCAAAGGGAATGTTTGCATGGGTTAGTCCTGTTTGGAAAATGACGAACGACGACCTCCTACGCTCCGAAATTAGCGTTGATGCATACATGTATCTTCGGTTCCTTGATCTAATGGTAAAGTTTTTTCTCTATTCTGTTCCAGCCGCCGTCATTTTGATGGCTGTTTATGCGAACGTAGATCCACAAGATGAAGAGGACTTTTCGACTTTCGATTCTATGACTCTTGCTAATGTAAAAGTGAAATCAAACGCATTATGGAGTACTTTGATTTGTCACTTTTACTTTATTGGCCTCCTATTTCACATGGTTTACAAAGAGTATAATCATTATGTTGATGTTCGCCATTCCCAGCATTTTCTTACTGATCAACGTGATGAAAGAATCAGTCGAGTACGAAGAACAGTTTTTGTTCAGGATGTTCCCAAGGATCTTCGAGACGAAAAATTATTCAACACTTTTTTTCATAAACTTTACCCTAATGATACTATCGAATCCACAGCACTGGCTTATGACACAAGAGCTTTGGACTCAACCGCATCGAAGCGAGAAAGTTTTTTTATTGAATGGAAGAAGGCAAAGTTGGAGGTTACCGAAGATAATGAGCGTCCGAAAGTCCGTGACAAACCATGCATCGGAAGTAAGGTAGATGCCATTGATTTCTACGCTGGTAAAGTTGAAGAACTCAATGATGAAATTGATGATATGCAGAAAGAGTTCAAGCCTACTTCTAATGCATTTGTGACATTCAAAAGTTTTGATGCGGTACGTAACTAAAGTTATGCCTGGTTTACTTTACCTTTTTCATGATTATCATTTAATTACTACCAGGTTGTAACCGCAACTCAGGTGAAACAAACTCTCATTCCATTTGCCTTTTCGAATAAACTCGCAATGGCCCCTGAAGAAGTCATATGGAGAAATTTAGTGCAAAGTACTCTTGCTAAAAAAGTTGGCGCCATCGTTGGTGCTGCCATTATCTGGATGATTGTATTCTTTTGGACCATACCCATTACGATAGCATCCTCACTAAGTCAACTAGAAAACTATCGTGAAGATTTTGAGCCCATTGATTGGCTTTACGAAAATTTACCCGACCTTGCGTCGTTTTTGACGGCATTTTTGCCAGGTCTGGCTCTCATTCTTTTCAAAAAAGCGTTGCCGCATATATGCAGAGCTGTATCGAAATATGTCAAATATATCGAGGGCAATGCATGGATTATTCGAGACAGTTTCACAAGCTATTTTTACTTTCAATTGATCAATTTCTACTTGGTAGCAGCAATTGGAGGTTCAGCCCTTGGATCTGCGACAGATATTGCAGATGATCCAACATCAATCGTTAGCATTCTTGCCGACGCACTACCCAAGCAATGGCTGACATTTGCATCGTACATTATGATAATTACCTTCGCAGGAACACCAAAAGTTCTAGCAGATATAAGTACATTAGCAGTCAGCCAGGTCAAATTGAAGTATTTTGCGAAAACCGAGGAGGAAAAGAGTGAAATAGAGAAACCAAATGAACCCATGAAGTATGATGTTTCCTATCCTGATCAGCTTTTGATCTCGATGGTTGGCCTTGGCTATGGCTGTCTCGCACCTATAATGACTTTCTTTGCACTCGCGTACTTCGCTTACACTAAATTGGTGTATCAATATCGTTTAGTTTTTGTTTGGGAGAAAAGTTTTGATGGAGGGGGTTTCTTGTTCCCTTTGGTATTCAATCGAATTATCGCAGGTGTCTTCGTGAGCCAGTTCACGCTTATCGGCGTTTTGAACCTCAAGGAATTCTTCTTTGGATCTCCACTCTTGATTATTCAAGTCATCGTAAGTACAAAAATTGCCTTTATTTTGACAACTTAGCAAGCAATTAACACTGACTCGTTTTTAGTTGACAATCATCTTCAAAAATTATGTAAACTCTGGACTTGAAGAGTTAAGCGAAAAACTTTGTCGTGAAGAAGTCGTTTTACTTGATAGAAATCTGACGAAAACTTCTGAAGACGCACACTCCTCTCTTTACATTTCACCCGGAATGGCTGCCAAACGTATTGATCTTCATGAAGAGGAAGCTACAAAGAACTCGCCGGAACTCGAGCCATAGCAACAATCAAACAAAAAATATGTGTTTAAAATAAACGAGATAAATCACCGAAACTACCCACTGCCTAGACCAGCATACGATTCAAACTTTTTGGTTATTTTTTCTCGTTTGCAATATGGGGAGCACTCGTACATGTAGCTCTATGAAAATACAGGGAACAGTCCTGCACAATGCTCCTCCAAAGCCATGTACATCATTATAATATATTACAGTCAGAAACTTTGCTAACTACTGAGCTCATTTACATGTTGTGTTACCGAGATTTGTTCTGTAGAGTGCCTTCTTTCCTTTTCATATAGTATTGAAATCAATATTCGATACAATTTTATATGCATTATGAATATGAATATATGAATATGAATTTACGCAGCATGTATTCATACTTACACTTTTTGCATCGGCTCTCTTTTTTCCATATTTTTCCAGTTTCTCTCTCCTCGGTTGTCCGGTGTATCGTGTATCCTCTGCGAGAGTGTCAAGGTTTCAAACTTCGTTCAAAATCTAAATTATCTACTCACAACACCCAAAACAAATCCCTCCTCCCCTTTTTAGGGTACCTTTTATATAATATGACCAGAGTGTAGACACTCGACAAGCACTCCAACAAAAACACACCCTCGAACACAAACACAAACACAAACACACTCACTCTCACTCTCACTCTCACTCTCACAAACACCCATCATCATGGTATTTGGATCCTCGGCATCCTCCACAAACGATTACGTCGTACCATCATCCGGAGACGATGGAATATCATCCATTGCCTTCTCACCGACGGCCAATATATTGATTGGGACGTACTGGGATGGAAAGGTGAAATGTTGGGAGGTGCAGTTACAGAATAATCAGGTTATGGCACAGCCGAAAGCTCAAGGTACGTGTTGTTATGTGAATGAATTCATTGGTTCATTAGTTAGTTAGTTGGTTGGTTAGTTAGTTAGTTAGTTAGTTAGTTAGTTAGTTAGTTAGTTAGTTAGTTCATTCATGAATGTGTACTTATTGAAATGCTTGGATGTAAAACATATTTATTATTTCAAAAGTCAATCACGAAGGTAATGTACCGGTACTTTGCTCGACGTTCTCAGCGGATGGAAACGTAGTGTTTACGGGAGGTGCGGATAAGGCTGTGAGAATGTGGCAATTAGGACAACAACCGCCGAATGGTGTTCCGCAGCAAATCGGTACTCACAATGACAGTGTCAAATCTATTGGGTTTATTCCTTCCACAAGTTTGGTAGTGAGTGGAGGTTGGGATGGTTTCTTGAAATTTTGGGATGGAAAGCAGTCTAACCCTGTACATCAGGTTCAGCTAACTGATAAGGTGTATGATTTGGACGTGAAAGGGAACGTGTTGATTGTGGCATGTGCAAATAGAGTATTGTATGTATTTGACGTTTCCGGTCAACCCCGTCAGGTGGATAGAATGGAAAGTCCTCTGAAGTTGCAGACTCGATGTGTATCTGTCTTTCCAGATCAAACGGGTTTTGCTGTTGGTAGTATTGAGGGCCGAGTCGGCCTTAAGCACGTTGGCAACAATCTAAGCACTAAAGACTTCAACTTTAAATGCCACCGGAAGGATTCGTCGACAGTATTTAGTGTAAATGCGATATCATTTCATAAAGGATATGGAACTTTTGCTACAGTAGGGGGTGATGGTGTAATCAATTTCTGGGATAAAGAAAACCGGTCAAGGTTAAAATTTTTCGCTGCTAAGGGTGAAACAATACCATGTGCTACATTTAATCAACCGGGAAATATATTTGCCTACGCTTGTAGCTATGATTGGAGTAAGGGTGCCACCCATTACAACCCTTCTACTGCAAAAAATGAGATTAGGCTTTACGTTGTTAAGGAAGAGGATATAAGGCCAAAGCAGAAGAAGCGATAAAATATGTATAGGAGAAACTTTATTTACATTAATGTGTGCGTAAGTGCGATTTCTTGTAGTCGGTTCTGTGTACCGATACATTTTTAATTTGAAGAAAAGTCAACGGCAAATATGTTCATGACATGTGACGAGGTAAATCTTGAGTGAAGCATTATGGCGCTAGTTGAGTAATCGGAATTCCTCGTGAAATGTCCATATAGTTTTCTTGTTTTTTGGAAATCTACCTCAAATCCATACAATATTATCGATGTCTCTTGTTAGGTCAACTCGTTCACACTAATCAAAATTCATTCTTGTTACCAAGATGCAGGAATTATGATTCACGCAGGCTGATGTTCCTTCTATTTGAGGATTGAAAGTGGTGCTGAAATATATGACAATTGTAGCTCTGCGTGAATTGATGATACGGCGGTACCAAAGCTTAACAAAAGAAGCTGTTACATAGCAGTCAAGTGCTGGAAATTAGTCAGAACATAGAAAAATCTTGGTTCACTAATATACAAAGTCATCACGTATGTTTTATGTTTCGATTCTTTTTCGAACCAGCGACTGATGAAGGGGACGAGATATAAATTATGCGTGAATTAGGAACACACTGTTACATAAAATGTTCGGACAAACTCTGTTGGGCAACAAACAAAAAGTTAAGGACTGAAAGAAACTTTGCTCAGCTTCACCATGGTTGAAACAATTAGTAAAAACACTAAAAATGGAATTCCCAAAAGTAACATGAAATTTTGAACTGTCTCGATACGAGCTGAATCAAGCTGAATACTCCGAAAACACTTGATTTCATGTTTGATGCTGCAGTGTACTTAGAAATGATTAATTTAGATTAAATGTAATTCTTTGGGTATACAACCTAAAGCTCTTAACAAAACCCTCATCGAGAAGGCAAGGCTTATCGTAGCATGAGCATTTTTTTGATATTAAGAACATCATTTTCTAATCTTTCTCTCATCCTTACAAGACTGTCGATGTATTGTTCGTTTAACATGTCAAGCTTCTTAAAATGTTGTACTTCATCGAATAATTCAAAGAAACAATCATTAACATCTTCTCTATTCACGTCCTCGGCTGATCCCACTATCTGCCTCACTGTACTATTGATTGTAATTTCTACGAAATCACCGCTGTAATCTTGTGCTGGAGAATGACTGATTTTCTCCTTATTGGACTTTTCATCCTTTTCCTTCTTTCGTTTACTAATTTCTTCCAAAGCCTCGCACAAGATTGCAATCACAAAATTCAACATGACAAGCCCTTCGGTATATTAGATGTGAGCGAAAATTAATCAAATTACAATGTTCTGGTCTATCTTATAAATGTCCAAGTAATGCCCATCTATAACACCTAACTTACCACTTATCAACATGAACGGGATAATCATCCAAACTGCTAATGGATATTCTCCATCACAATCTGTCTTTAAAATTATATTTGCCCAATCATCACCTGTCATCAAC
>Ga0209092_10004587_pt1 | contig 11490 bp, 10 predicted proteins | sample FraStrMetagenome_FD_187446 | JGI IMG/M metagenome (GOLD analysis project Ga0209092, IMG submission 187446) | Marine eukaryotic phytoplankton communities from Arctic Ocean - Fram Strait ARC3M Metagenome (SPAdes) (version 2) | ecosystem: Environmental > Aquatic > Marine > Oceanic | place: Fram... | reverse complement strand
CTATTTTCCATTTGTCTCCTGGTAATGCAACCTCGCTCATAAATGGTACTAGTGTGCCGCTTGCCATTGTGCTCCTCCATGTTGCCCCTAGGTTGTGTGTGCTTCTGTTATAATTTTTTAGATTTACACTTTCTTTTCCTCCTGCTCCTAGCCTGTCTCCCCCGATTGTTGTTTTCATTTTTTACGTTTTTTGATTAGTATTATTCTTGCTATTAGTTCTAGTACTGCTATATACCACTTATTTTGCATTGTTGATGTCTTTTAATTTGTCTGTTACTATCATTATTACCTGTATGATTCTATCCCATGACATTTTCTCTAGTTCTTCTTTTACTTCGATAGGTTTACTTTTTATTTCTGTTATTCTATGCTCACCCATTATTCCGAAGTGTTCTCCGTTTTCTGTATTACTGATTATTTCGAACGGCGTTCCTGTTACTTTTTTTCGTTTAATTAACTGCGTGTTTTTCGTCTTTGACATTTTTATTGTTTTTTGTGTTTATATTTATCTGTTTCTCGTCTTTTTCTACTTTTACTACTATTTGTTTATATATTCCTACACATGCTTTTAATGTTAGTGTTAGTATTATTACTATTATTATATCTTTTATTTTCATTCTTCTGATTTTATTTTTATAAAATTAAGCTGACAAGCGTAGCGCGATAGGATGTCCGCCCTTGTCCGGCGACAAGTTCTCTCCGAATAGGAGCCTAGCGGAGCGACACCTTTATAGATTCCACTCCGGATTCCATTCGGGATATTTTCCATCTTTTACTACTTCCCTATGAATTAGCCAATTTCCGAAGTGTTTTTCTTCTATATGTTTTGTATGTGGTTCGTCTTTTCTCCATTTTTTTTCTGTGCTTTCGTTACTATCCCAAGGTATTTTTTTTGTATCGTATTCTATGTGTTTTAGTTGCAGCATACTTTGTTGTTTTTCTTTATATAGTTCCATTTGTGGGTCTACCCTTTTTCTAGGGTGCTTTCCATTTGCTCTACACCATGCTAGTCTATTTCTTTCGCTATTTTCTAGGTATTCTATTACGTCATCTTTCCAATTGCTTCCATATCCTAGTACTCTATTGATTTTTCTTTGTTGATTTCGCATTGTATAGTATTGTTCCATACTTTTGTCTATATTAATTTTCATACCCCCTACATATGCTATTTGATCTTCAATTTTGTTTAGCCATAGTTGTTCTTTTTGTGCATCTGTGTATATTTTATTTCTGTAATACGTTGGTAGTCCGATTTTCTTTCCGTTGTTTATTGTGTAGGTTTCTATCGTATTCTTTCCTCGGTATCGGTTATTATGCGCTTGTACACTTTCCGCATATCCTTTCCCTATTCCGTTACTGATATACATTTTTGATTTGTAGTATTTATGTTCTTGGTCTACCTTATTTATGTATTTTGTTATGTATCCTATTGCTTTATCGCCTACATAGCTATCCTTCCCATATCCTACTTTTACGTCTACATTTCTGTCTTCATGTTTTCCTGTTACGTAGTATTTTCTTTCCCCTATTGTTATATCTCCATTCCCCCATCTTTCGGCTATTACCTCATTTGGTTCGTCTGTCCATAAGAACCCGTGTATATGTATTCTTTTTGTACCTTTATGTCCTAATTCAGTTATTAAACTGTGTCTAATACTTGTTTTGTATGTCCTTCTCCATCTTTCCAAAAAGTGTCTTACTGCGAATCCTACTGCTGTATTCTCTCGCTCGTATCCTTGTATACGTCTTGATACTCTTGCTTCATATTTCCTCAACGCTTCATCGTTAAACGTTAGTGTTACGAATTTCCCGTTTTTGTGATGTTTCACGTCTTCGGTAAGTCTTACTTGCCATTCTCTTTTCTTTTTTGCTCTGCATTCCATACAATTTCCGCATGGTATTGGTACTACTCTCAATCTGTTGTCTGGGCATTGAGGTACGATCCCACTATTTTTCTTAGTGGGTTCATACCGTTTATTTTTCATTTGTCTTGGATATAAGCACATTTTATCGTCGTGATGTTGTTCTTTGTTTTCCTATGTAGTCACTTGGGAATTTTCCCTTTCCTCTTTTTCTTATGTATTTACCTTGTTTTTTATTGTCTTGAAACCATGTTTCGTCGTTTTCTTCTATTATGTCTTCGACTTCTTCCATTTGTTCTTGCTCGGGTGCTCTTGTGAACCATTCTTTGAATTTTTCCCATGCGTCTCCGCCTTCTTCTTTAACTATTCTTTCCGCTTCTTCCATTGCTTTGGCTTTATAGTCATTCATTGGATTGCTGCTCGGTGCTCTCCCTTTATTATATAATGCTGTTAGGCTTTCGGTTTGTTCTGTTTTTGCTTCTGTAAGTCCTGTACTTGCTTTTACGTTTCCTGTTTGTGCTTCTGTTAGTTTTACTTTTGCTGCTTCTACTTCTTGTTTTTGTCTGTTTAGTTCTGCTAGTTCTGTTGCGTTTTTTGTATTTGCCATTTTTTGAGCTATGTCCGCTTCCATTACATCTAATTCTTTGATGTTTTTTCCTTCGATGCTTGCTCCTGTGTTTGTTCTTTGGTTTTTTTCTGCTGTATCTGCATCTAGATTTCTCATTTGTGCCGCCATTAGTCCTGCTTGTACACTGTTTCCGATATCCATTGGTGCTGCTGCGCTTCCACTCTGTGCACTTCCTCCTCCTTGACTTCCTGTTTGTCCTCCTGGTCCACTTTGTCCGTACATTAGTCCCGCGTTTAGTCCCGCTTCTTTTAGCATTCCTACTTGTGCGGGTGCATTTGTTTTCTTCCACATATCATATTGTAAGTCGCTTCCTTGTTTGTTTAGTTTGCTCTGATTGTTAAACTGTACTCCCATTAGTTCCTTTTGTCTGCCATGTTGTGTCTTTGCTCTTGCGTTTTGTCCAATCATTCCTAATATTGTGCTCCCCGCTGCTATTCCTTGGTCCCATCCAAATGCCATATTCTTGTGTTTTTTTCGTTCTTTTTTTGTTAAAAAGAAATTTATTTCCTTGTTATATATATATGAGTGCGTACGACCCCTATTTGTGTTTTCAAATATACACTTTTTTTCTAATTGTAAAAGGGGTTTTTACACCCCTTTTTTACCACTCATAGGCTAAGCTTTGCTTTTCTCTCCCGTTTGCCCTTCTGTCGGCTTCTTTTCTTCTATTTTTGCGGGTTTCTTCTCTTCTATTTTTTCGGGTTTTTCTATTCCTTTTGCTTTTGCCATTTTGCTCTTTTCTGCAATGTCCATTGCTTCAGCTGCAATTTCCCATTTGTCGGTTCTTACATCGTATGCCGCCATTACTCCGTCTTTTCTTTCTGTGAATATTTCTGGTGCTCCATCTTTTATAGGTTCTCCATTATGTACGATTCTTTGTACTTTTGTTTCTATTGTTTCCCCTACAATTAGTTCCTGTCTTTTTATTTGACTTCCTTTTGCGATATTTGGTTTTTTCATTTTTTATAAATTTGGAATTATTTTTGCTGACATTTTTCTCCTTACTGTGATTTTCTTTTGGATTTGCATCCAAAAATTTTGTGCGTCTATTTCTGTTTCTGCGAATATTTCGTTGAACTTCGCTGGGTCGATATACGTTGTTAAATCTTGTATTTGTCCGTTTTCTGAGTTTATTGTGTAATCTCTATTTAGTGTCATCCATTGCATTCCGTTTCCATTGTGTACGTCTCCTACTTTACTTGCAAAGTTTCCGTAACATTTGTTTACGTCTGTCATGTAGTTCATCCATGCGGGTTGTTTTCCCGCTGAGTATACTGTTTCTTCTTGTGTTGTGTTATTCCAAACGCCATCACTCCACGCCATTTGTGTTGTGATTAAATCTTGGAACCCTATTCCATCCAATGCCGGTTTGTGTAGGTCGTCCAACGTTTTGAGATTCATGTCGAATTTGTTTCCGTTGCTGTAATCTACTCTGGGCGTGATTGATACAATTCCCATGATGTAGCTTGGTTCATCTATGTCTATTGTCATTTTTCCGCCTTTATTTTTTCCTGTGAGTTTTCCTCTTCCCGCTAGACTTCCTAGTGGTTCTTCATTTGTAGCACTGTTTGATACTACCTCTTGGAATGCTAGTTCTTTGATTAGACTTCCGCAATATTGTGGACTTTCTACCGCCTTCGCTCTGTTTCCTGTATATACTGCTGCGAGCCAATCGTCATAACTTCCACCGCTGATTGCTATTCTGTTTAGCATGTTATAAACTTTGTTCGCTATGTTTAGACTATCTATGCTGAAGCTGTCTCCCTCTGTACTTACTGCTGTTATTTCGTTTATTCCATTGGTTCCATCTAACCATTCGCTGTTCATCCAATTATTAAACATATCGCTTTGGTATGTTTTTATTCCAAGTCCTTCTTGCGAAAAATACGCTCCTACTCTTGTTACGTCATCGCTGTCTTTGACTTGCTGCATTGGTAGACTATATGGTGTTTCCATGTTTTCGTCTATTACTAACGCTCCACTCTCGAAGGGGTGCTGTAATATTTTGTCTCTCATTTTATCGATGTTTTCTAGTGGGAATGCTTGTAGTTTTAGTTCTCCCTCTCCTGTTGCGCTTACTGTTTGTTCTGTTACTTCTAGTAGAACGCTTGTATCGATTATGGTTCCTTTTAGTTCTGTTAGTACTATTTCGTTTAATGGTTGATTCCAATATACACTGTCTGCTATGTCTGTTATTGGTGTTTCTGTGTTGTTAATTTTTATTTTGACGTCTGCCATGGTTGTAGGTTCGTTTAGTCCTACGAATCCTATTACTATTTCGCCTTCACTTGTTATTGTTGGTATTACTGTTGAGTTTGGTGTGAATATGTTTGTTTCTTCTGTTGCGTCTTCGTCTATTCTGAAGGCTGCTCTTGTTGTTTGGTTTGTGTCTCCCGCATGTATTACGAACCCTCTTTCTTCTGCTTTATTTGCATAGTATTGTTTGTATATATCCCAATACGATAGATATGGGATTGCATTGAATTCTCTTGTTAATGTTGGGTTTGTTGTTGTGTCTGCTCCCCCTCCTACTCCTGATATTCCTAGGTACTTGAATATGCTACTTGGATTTATTTGACTGTTTGGCCCGTATGCTCCTCGTAGGTTTGTTTGTCTTGCTTTTACTTCTACTTGTGGCAGTTTTACTTTGCTCATGTCCATTCCTATTCCTAGTCTGTTCATTTGCAGTCCGGCGTTGTATAGTCTCATGGGTATTTTGAATACGTCCATTTGTACTTTATAACTTCCGAATAGTGGCCCTATTGTTGGTAGTGTTAGTACGTTTGCTTCTAGGTCTATTTTCCATTTGTCTCCTGGTAATGCAACCTCGCTCATAAATGGTACTAGTGTGCCGCTTGCCATTGTGCTCCTCCATGTTGCCCCTAGGTTGTGTGTGCTTCTGTTATAATTTTTTAGATTTACACTTTCTTTTCCTCCTGCTCCTAGCCTGTCTCCCCCGATTGTTGTTTTCATTTTTTACGTTTTTTGATTAGTATTATTCTTGCTATTAGTTCTAGTACTGCTATATACCACTTATTTTGCATTGTTGATGTCTTTTAATTTGTCTGTTACTATCATTATTACCTGTATGATTCTATCCCATGACATTTTCTCTAGTTCTTCTTTTACTTCGATAGGTTTACTTTTTATTTCTGTTATTCTATGCTCACCCATTATTCCGAAGTGTTCTCCGTTTTCTGTATTACTGATTATTTCGAACGGCGTTCCTGTTACTTTTTTTCGTTTAATTAACTGCGTGTTTTTCGTCTTTGACATTTTTATTGTTTTTTGTGTTTATATTTATCTGTTTCTCGTCTTTTTCTACTTTTACTACTATTTGTTTATATATTCCTACACATGCTTTTAATGTTAGTGTTAGTATTATTACTATTATTATATCTTTTATTTTCATTCTTCTGATTTTATTTTTATAAAATTAAGCTGACAAGCGTAGCGCGATAGGATGTCCGCCCTTGTCCGGCGACAAGTTCTCTCCGAATAGGAGCCTAGCGGAGCGACACCTTTATAGATTCCACTCCGGATTCCATTCGGGATATTTTCCATCTTTTACTACTTCCCTATGAATTAGCCAATTTCCGAAGTGTTTTTCTTCTATATGTTTTGTATGTGGTTCGTCTTTTCTCCATTTTTTTTCTGTGCTTTCGTTACTATCCCAAGGTATTTTTTTTGTATCGTATTCTATGTGTTTTAGTTGCAGCATACTTTGTTGTTTTTCTTTATATAGTTCCATTTGTGGGTCTACCCTTTTTCTAGGGTGCTTTCCATTTGCTCTACACCATGCTAGTCTATTTCTTTCGCTATTTTCTAGGTATTCTATTACGTCATCTTTCCAATTGCTTCCATATCCTAGTACTCTATTGATTTTTCTTTGTTGATTTCGCATTGTATAGTATTGTTCCATACTTTTGTCTATATTAATTTTCATACCCCCTACATATGCTATTTGATCTTCAATTTTGTTTAGCCATAGTTGTTCTTTTTGTGCATCTGTGTATATTTTATTTCTGTAATACGTTGGTAGTCCGATTTTCTTTCCGTTGTTTATTGTGTAGGTTTCTATCGTATTCTTTCCTCGGTATCGGTTATTATGCGCTTGTACACTTTCCGCATATCCTTTCCCTATTCCGTTACTGATATACATTTTTGATTTGTAGTATTTATGTTCTTGGTCTACCTTATTTATGTATTTTGTTATGTATCCTATTGCTTTATCGCCTACATAGCTATCCTTCCCATATCCTACTTTTACGTCTACATTTCTGTCTTCATGTTTTCCTGTTACGTAGTATTTTCTTTCCCCTATTGTTATATCTCCATTCCCCCATCTTTCGGCTATTACCTCATTTGGTTCGTCTGTCCATAAGAACCCGTGTATATGTATTCTTTTTGTACCTTTATGTCCTAATTCAGTTATTAAACTGTGTCTAATACTTTTTTTGTATGTTCTTCGCCATCTTTCCAAAAAGTGTCTTACTGCGAGTCCTACTGCTGTATTTTCTCTTTCGTATCCTTGTATTCGTCGTGATACTCTTGCTTCATATTTCTTCAACGCTTCATCGTTAAACGTTAGTGTTACGAATTTCCCGTTTTTGTGATGTTTTACGTCTTCTGTTAGTCTTACTTGCCATTCTCTTTTCTTTTTTGCTCTGCATTCCATACAATTTCCGCATGGTATTGGTACCACTCTCAATCTGTTGTCTGGGCATTCAGGCACTACCCCTCCATTTTTTTTGGTGGGTTCATACCTTTTATTTTTCATTTGTCTTGGATATAGGCACATATTATTTTTTGTATGTTCTTCCTTTTGTGTGTCTTCTTTGGTACCCGCCTTTATGTTGTTCGATTATTGCTTCCACTTCTTCATCTATTTCAAATGTCGTTGCGTCTTTCATCCATTTTGCGAATTGTTCCCATGCGTTTCCGCCTTCTTCTTTGATTAATCTTTCTGCCTCTTCTAGTGCTCTTGCTTTATAGTCATTCATTGGATTACTGCTCGGTGCTCTCCCTTTGTTATATAATGCTGTTAGGCTTTCGGTTTGTTCTGTTTTTGCTCCTTTTAGACTTGTGTCCGCTTTTACGTTTCCTGTTTGTGCTTCTGTTAGTTTTACTTTTGCCGCTTCTACTTCTTGTTTTTGTCTGTTTAGTTCTGCTAGTTCTGTGGCGTTTTTTGTATTCGCCATTTTTTGTGCTATATCTGCCGCCATTACATCTAACTCCTTGATGTTTTTTCCTTCTATACTTGCTGATGTGTTGGCTTCTTGTTTCTTCTTTTCTGTATCTGCGTCTAGATTTCTCATTTGTGCCGCCATTAGTCCCGCCTGTACACTGTTCCCGATATCCATTGGTGCTGCTGCGTTTCCACTTTGTGCACTTCCTCCTCCTTGACTTCCTGTCATTCCTCCCGGACCACTTTGTCCGTACATTAGTCCGGCGTTGAGTCCGGCGTCTTTTAGCATTCCTACTTGTGCCGGTGCATTTGTTTTCTTCCACATATCATACTGTAAGTCGTTTCCTTGTTTGTTTAGTTTGCTTTGATTGTCAAACTGTACTCCCATCAGTTCCTTTTGTCTGCTATGTTGTTTTGTTGCTCTTACGTTTTGTCCAATCATTCCTAATATTGTTCCTCCCGCTGCTATTCCTTGGTCCCATCCAAATGCCATATTATTTCGTTTTTTGGTTTATTGCTCTTTTCATTAGTGCTGTTATGTGCATTTGATTATTGAGTAGCTCATACATTTCATCGGGTATATGTGCTCCTTGTTTGGCTAGTTCGTTTAATACTTTGTTTTGTGCTTTGTTTACTGCTTTTTGCAGTTTGTGTGCTTTCTTTAGATTCATAATTTTTCGTTCTTTTTTTGTTAAAAAGAAATTTATTTCCTTGTTATATATATATGAGTGCGTACGACCTTTATTTGTGTTTTCAAATATACACTTTTTTTTTAATTGTAAAAGGGGCTTTTACACCCCTTTTGTACCACTCATTGACTAAGTTTTACTTTCCTCTCCCGTTTGCCCCTCTGTGGGCTTATTTTCTTTGGGCTTATTTTCTTCTATTTTTGAGGGTTTTTCTATTCCTTTTGCTTTTGCCATTTTGCTTCTTTCTCCAATGTCCATTGCTTCAGCTGCAATTTCCCATTTGTCGGTTCTTACATCGTATGCGGCCATTACTCCGTCTTTTCTTTCTGTGAATATTTCTGGGGCTCCATCTTTTATAGGTTCTCCATTATGTACGATTCTTTGTACTTTTGTTTCTATTGTTTCCCCTACAATTAGTTCCTGTCTTTTTATTTGACTTTTTTTGGCTTTATTTGGTTTTTTCATTTTTTATAAATTTGGAATTATTTTTGCTGACATTTTTCTCCTTACTGTGATTTTCTTGTTTATTTGTACCCAGAAGTTTTGTGCGTCTATTTCTGTTTCTGCGAATATTTCGTTGAATTTACTTGGGTCGATATACGTTGTTAAGTCTTGTATTTGTCCGTTTTCTTGGTTTATTGTGTAATCTCTATTTAGTGTCATCCATTGCATTCCGTTTCCGTTGTGTGGGTCTCCGACTTTACTTGCGAAGTTTCCGTAGCATTTGTTAACGTCTGTCATGTAGTTCATCCATGCCGGTTGTTTTCCCGCTGAGTATACTGTTTCTTCTTTTGTTGTGTTATTCCATACGCTATCACTCCATGCCATTTGTGTAGTGATTAAATCCTGGAATCCTATTCCGTCCAATGCCGGTTTATGTAGGTCGTCCAACGTTTTCAAATTCATGTCGAATTTGGTTCCGTTACTGTAATCTACTCTGGGCGTTAATGATACAATTCCCATTATGTAGCTTGGTTCATCTATGTCTATTGTCATTTTTCCCCCTTTATTTTTTCCTGTTAGCTTTCCTCTCCCCGCTAGACTTCCTAAAGGTTCCTCATCTGTTGCACTATTTGATATTACCTCTTGGAATGCTAGTTCTTTGATTAGACTTCCGCAATATTGTGGACTTTCTACCGCTTTCGCTCTGTCTCCTGTATATACAGCTGCTAGCCAATCGTCATAACTTCCACCGCTGATTGCGATTCTGTTTAGCATGTTGTACACTTTATTTGCTATGTTTAGACTATCTATGCTGAAGCTATCTCCTTCGGTGCTTACTGCTGTTATTTCGTTTATTCCATTGGTTCCGTCTAGCCATTCGCTATTCATCCAATTGTTAAACATATCGCTTTGGTATGTTTTTAGCCCTAATCCTTCCTGTGTAAAATATGCTGCATTTCTGCCATGTGTTCCGTCATATATGCCTTGCATTGGTAGGCTGTATGGTGCTTCATCGTCTGCATCTATTACTAACGCCCCACTTTCAAATGGGTGTTGTAGTATTTTATCCCTCATCTTATCGATGTTTTCTAATGGGAATGCTTTTAGTTTTAGTTCTCCCTCTCCGGAGGTTGTTATTTCTTGTTCTTGTACTTCTAAGAGTACGCTTGTTCCGATTATACTTCCTTTTAGTTGTGTTATTACTATTTCGTTTAAGGTTTGATTCCAATAGAGGTCATCTGCTATACTGTTTATCGATGTAGCTACTCCGTCTATTTTTATTTCTACTGTTGTCATGTCGGTTGGTTCGTCTGATCCTACGAATCCAATTACTATTTCTCCTTCGCTTGTTATTGTTGGTATTGTTGTTGCGTTTGTCGTGTATATGTTTGTTTCTGTTTCTGCATCTTCGTCTGTTTTAAATGCTGCTCTTTGTGTTGTGTTTGTGTCTCCGGCATGTATTACCATTCCTCGTTCCTCTGCTTTGTTCGCATAGTATTGTTTGTATATATCCCAATAGGATAGATATGGTATTGCGTTAAATTCTCTAGCTAAGTATGCGTTATTTGTTGTTCCGCCCCCTATTCCTGATATTCCTAGGTATTTAAATATGCTACTTGGGTTTATTTGGCTGTTTGGTCCTATTCCGGTTGCTCCGTTGATTTGTCTTGCTGCTACTTTTACTTGTGGTAGTTTTACTTTGCTCATGTCCATTCCTATTCCTAGTCTGTTCATTTGTAGCCCAGCGTTGTAGAGTCTCATTGGTATTTTGAACACGTCCATTTGTACTTTGTAACTTCCGAATAGTGGTCCTATTGTTGGTAATGTGAGTACGTTTGCTTCTAAGTCAATTTTCCATTTGTCTCCTGGTAGTGCCACTTCGCTCATAAATGGTACTAGTGTTCCGCTGGCCATTGTGCTTCTCCATGTTGCTCCTAGGTTGTGTGTGCTTCTGTTGTAATTTTTTAGATTTACACTTTCTTTTCCTCCGGCTCCTAACCTGTCCCCCCCGATTGTTGTTTTCATTTTTTACGTTTTTTTATTAGTATTATTCTTGCGATTAGTTCTATTACTGCTATATACCACTTATTTTGCATGTTTGACTTCTTTGAGTTTGTCTGTTACTATCATTATTACTTGAATTATTCTGTCCCATGACATTTTCTCCAATTCTTCCTTTACTTCGATAGGTTTACTTTTTATTTCTGTAATTCTATGCTCTCCCATTATTCCGAAGTGTTCCCCGTTTTCTGTATTACTGATTATTTCGAACGGAGTTCCTGTTACTTTTTTCCTTTTAATTAATTGCGTGTTTTTCGTCTTTGGCATTTTTATTATTTTTAGTGTTTATATTTATTTGTTTCTCTTCTTTTTCTACTTTTACTACTATTTGTTTATAGATTCCTACACATGCTTTTAAGGTTAGTGTTAGTATTATTACTATTATTATATCTTTTATTTTCATTCTTCTGATTTTATTTCTATAAAATTAAGCTAACGAGCGTAGCGCGATAGGATGTCCGCCCTTGTCCGGCGACAAGTTCTCTCCGAATAGGAGCCCAGCGGAGCGACACCTTTATAGATTCCACTCCGGATTCCATTCGGGATATTTTCCATCTTTTACTACTTCCCTATGAATTAGCCAATTTCCGAAGTGTTTTTCTTCTATATGTTTTGTAT
>Ga0209092_10004585_pt1 | contig 11491 bp, 8 predicted proteins | sample FraStrMetagenome_FD_187446 | JGI IMG/M metagenome (GOLD analysis project Ga0209092, IMG submission 187446) | Marine eukaryotic phytoplankton communities from Arctic Ocean - Fram Strait ARC3M Metagenome (SPAdes) (version 2) | ecosystem: Environmental > Aquatic > Marine > Oceanic | place: Fram... | reverse complement strand
CATACAAGCATACAAGCATACAAGCATACAAGCATACAAGCATACAAGCATACAAGCATACAAGCATACAAGCATACAAGCATACAAGCATACAAGCATACAAGCATACAAGCATACAAGCATACAAGCATACAAGCATACAAGCATACAAGCATACAAGCATACAAACATACATGAAAGAAAAGCAGACGATAAAATTTTAATGCAAACACACGCAAGGAAAAAATCGAACAATAGCATCAAGAAGAAAAACAAACAAACAAACAAAAAAAAGAGATAAAGGATGTGAAGGTATAAACACTGAAAAAGAAAGCAAAGGCGAAACAAACACGTTAAAATTGAAGTAATCAAGAACACACAAGTAGCATTACCAAATAAATAGTATAAAATGTAGCATAGAGAAAAGATAAGAAAATGATATTGAAATTTCCGCATCCAAATGAAAGCGGTTTCATGATTCTCCTTCACATATGCAACAAAATAAAGCACTTCATATGACTCAGAAGAATTCATAATAACTTCAGTTTGGCAGGTTTTCATAGTCACAGCGAACTCTCCTATCCTTCTCATATTTTATGAATTCTTCTTGAGGACTTGCATTTGCGAGCAAAGTCGACGAGACTCTAAAAAGAAAAGATTGATTCAATCATAACAGCGAACTTTCTGATCCGCTTCATAGCTCTTTAACATTACTTGGTGGACTTGCTCTCCAAGGAAGTATTATCTGCACTTCACACAACGAGTCCCCGAAGAGAAATCTATCAAAGGAATTCAACTTGATTGGTTTCCAAGGCTTTTGGACTTATACAAAATAGCTTGGGCAGAACTTGTGTTCAAAGGTCTCTTATATGCTTTTCCAAGACGCTAAATAGACTTAATAACATGATGTTACATTATTCCCGAGATAATTATGTTGTAGGACCTATTAGAAAAAAAGAGAAGAGCAATGAATGCTATTAGGAAAAAGGTATCAATCATCAACGCAGCTCTAGCAGACAAATACATCTCCAAATGCAATTGGATCAGGCATTGTACAATGAAAATCATGCAGCAGGTCAGTTGCGATTGATTGACTTACATTTAAACATCATCTACTTCCTCATTTATGGATTTGCTTCATTTTGTATAACTTCCAGCCAAGTCTGCTCATGATGGTGTAACGCTGTGAGTTGGTTTTGACCGAATACACTCAATTGCGGCTCAAAAGAGCTTTAATCATTGTTACTTCTTGTAAAGTAGATGCATGAATATTGATAGCTTTGTAATTTATGGCAGCATTTCGAGAAAATTAAAAAAGTGAGAAGAATTGACAGAAAAGTACCACAATCAACGCAATTCATGTAACAATATACAAATTCAATTCCTACACAGTACATTTCTTACATACGAAGGATATGTTTTCATTCGTGAAAATTAAAAAACTGGATCAAAACGGGCGTTTTTTTTTTTTCGCGGGTTGGATGCATATTCCACCAAAGGACGTTCTTTTCATATTAGTTGCCTTAGCATTGCTATGCCACCACTTTTTTTCGATCAAATAAAATAAACCATAAAGGAAAACAATCAATTAGTGTTAAATTCGATAAAGAGATGGACAAGGGATGTGTGAGCGTAAAATGCTTTGCACCGAGTATTCAATGAAACGGATTATATAAAAGTAGATTGTTGATTTTTGAACATCATCGATGAGTTTCCAATTATGTTTGATGTCTTATTTTGTATATTGTAGCAATAACAAAATAAATTTTTGAGCTCTATTTGATTTAGTCTATGATGAATGCAAATACATCGCAGATAGATGTGTGTCAAAATGCCAAATGTGTACATATTTGTATCTTTGTAGTTAAGCTTCAATATTGTATTTATTTCTTTAGATCTATTTGATGCAACATTCCGATATTTCACAATCAATAAAAATGTATCGCAAATAAAATTCTATCTATTCTCTTAATGGATATATCATTTTTTGAGAAACTATTTGCGTCTGTTTGACGCAATCACAGCCTTATGCAGAAAGTTTATGCATTCGTTATTGTAGGAAGACGGAGAAGAAATCATTTTAGCTTTCCCAGACCCCCAAAAAGCACCTTGTCATAACTGGGGATTGCATAAAGAAGTTTGGGTCTTATTTTTTGCAATATTGAGGCAAAGAGTTGAATGAATGAAGCATTCCAGAATGTATATTGTTGGCTTTCAAAAGGCTCCCAATTATTGAAAAGACTTTAAATTGAGAGTCAAAGTTAATGGTACATTATCTATAGATATTAAGAATCGATTATAATTGAATGTATCGAAAATCTTATTTCCTGATAAAATAGATAATTTGAAACAAATTTAGAAAGTTTTCACGGTGCACAAACATCCAGAATACTTGTCATCGAAGGATCGAAGCTAGAATAATTATGATTCCGTTTCAGAGATGTGGGTATACAGCTTGCATTTGTTTTCAAGTAGGACCTGGTCGATGTATTTGAGTGTGAAGCCTCTATTGCATCCTGTAATTTTATGTTGGTATTCTGAAGTAGATCATAAATTTCATGGACTTCGCGACCAATTTTTTGAATGGTTTTCTTTTCCATATCCTTTGTCGTGTGAGAAAGAAACCTGGAGTATTTAGCTGTGCAACGTTTACAACAAATAAGTCCACCATCTCCACCGGAAGGGCAGTCATCATACGACGCCCCAACTTCTTTCGAATCGAATGGGTGTGCATCCCAAATAAATTCCCTTGAGAAAAATATCCCGGCCGATTCTGATTCTTTGACGTTGAGCGCTTCATCTTCGTCTAATTTGTCTAATGTGGTTTCTTGACTATTTAAATCTGATGCCAGCGCGTCACTTGTGCTTATTAAAGCTCGAATTTTATCTTTCTTTTTAGAAAGAAATCCCTGTTTTTTTTGCTTCTCAGCTTCTATCGGCACTTTCTTCAGATTCTTCTCCATTCGTTTCTTCTCTGCGACTTTTCTTCTCCTTATATTCTCACGCTGATTCTTTGCATCTTTCTTTTGTCGTATATATTCTTCTTCTGTCATTCCTAGTTTTTCTAATTTTTTCAGCAGTGCTATTCTGTTTCTTGCTCGAACACCAGCACTTATTTTCGCTCTGTCTGCAGCGCTACGTTGTCGTCCTTTATTCCATGGTTTCTTTCCTTTATTTGCTTTTCCGATTTTTCGTTTGCTTGATTTTGTATGTGAATATCCACCTTTAGATGTAAGCTGAGGACGATCACAAGAACTTCCACTATCGTCTGATGCATACGTCGTCACTGAACGCCTTGTACTTGCCCTACTCCTGGGATTTTGAGTCGATATTTTTGTTTGTGAAACATTTTTTGTGGCACTTGATGTTGCTGATTTACGCGACCGTTTTTTTTTTGGTGTTTCGTTGTAGTTCCCGCCATCTGATTCTTCATTTTCTGGTTCGAAGTCGCTTTCTTCTTTCTTTATCTCTTTCGTTGCAGCCCTCCTGATAGAGGAACGAGTTGGTTTCTTCTTCATTCTCTCTCCGCTATTTATTGGCGCTATGTGAAATTTTGATGTTATGATGAAGTGGTTACGAATACCAAATCTACACATTTTTTTCGCATGAAGTTGATTTAAAAATAGAAATGAAAAATGTACGCAGTCCACGAGTCCATGGGAGGATACCTTTCGATTGCCGATTAATTAGGAGAAAAATCATGTGGAATTAAAGAGATTCCAAGTTTATGAAATTTCACTGTTGATGGAGCTGCTTACTTGAAGCTTTCATAAATAAATACAAAAAGTGTTTGATTGAAAATTGATGGTGGGTTTATAACATAATCATTTAAAGACAATTAAAATAAAATCAATCTGAATCTTCTTCTTCGTCAAGAAGCATCCGTCTAGCTTCATTTTCATGAGATAAGTCGACAGCTTGTTGAGCTCGAAGTTGTGCATCTTTTAGTAATTCAATCATTTCACTAACCTCTCTCCCCATCATGGAAACAATTTGGATTTCCATTTCGTTCGATACATCGGCAAGGACCTGAGAATATGATTTAGAACAGATTTCGCAACAAGTGAGACCTCCCGGTCCGCCAATAGGGCATGGTTCCACCCCTAAATCAGATCTGAATGATTGAACTTCTGAATCGTTCAATTTTGGAAGTGGTATTGCACCATACGATTGTTCTTCACTTTTCAAAGATGACGAATTGGTTGTAGAAGCTATAGAGAGTGCTGATAAATTAGGTGCAGCTGAAATTGCAGGATTTCTGCCAGCTTTCCCAAAAGCACTGTCACGTTTCATCCTTCTTCTTTTTTCTGCTCTAGATCTCCTTGCAATAATTTTTAGGATACATGAATGACACATAAAGTCGTCATCAGGTTCTGGATTTCTAATTGTTACTCTTTCTCGCAAACATTCAAGATGGCAAACATTCTTGCAAAACTCACAGCAATAAAGAATACCATGACGGTTCTTGCAGATCACACAGTCGTCCTGATGCTTGCCAGTGTAGCGTTTAATTGATGGATACCGTCCTGTATCTATTTCCTCAACGAGTACCATAATATCAACCACAATTTGTTTGGCTTTTTCTTTTCTCTCTCTTTCTTTCTGTAATCGATGTTGCTCTTTATCAAACTTTACTTGGGCAGATGTTCTGCGTTTTTTTTTGTTACTATTTGTTTGAGGATCCGCCTCATTCGAACGTGGAACATTTTTGCGTATTGGGTTGGAACGAAAGTTGAGAGAACGATATACTGAGGGGTATATCGAAGTTAAATCGTTATCAAAATGAATCCAAGGGGATTTCCTTCTCTTTTTCTTATCTAAAAAACCAAGTGCTTTCCAAACTTCAAGATACATCACTTCTTCTGTAGGCTCGCTAACGTGTGCATTATTGTCATTTTTAAAATTAACTTTCGATCTGTATTCTCGACTTGATTTATCAACATAAGTATCTACGCCAAGAGCAAGGTATTTTTCTTCTCTTACAGCTGCTAATCTTTCTCTTTTTTTTTTATTTCTTATCCGTTCGACTTCTTTATCACGTGATTTATATGTCCGTTTTCTGATATTGGGGAGCCAAAGAGGAAGTGGTAAAACCCTATGAAGACAAGGTTGCTTTCTCATATGAGCTCTGGCTCCAGACTTCGTCGTCAAAATTTTCCCACATGTGGCACACTGATAAATCTCTGAATCTGGTTGATATAGTTCATTCAAAAGTCTCCTTTTTAGGTAAAGCTTCATAGTTGGGCACTTATAAGTTTCAATAGCATCGCCAAAGCCCTCTGGGTAAAATATGATGCGATTCCGTTTGTCTGGAATCAAAAAACACTCAACGATTCTATCCGGTAGTGAATCTGCTGGAGCAAGAGGATCTTCTAATTTTTGAGAAATAGGTGAATTTTTTGTAAGAATTACATTAGTAGATTCGCGAGTTACATTTTTAGAACCGCGTTTGGCGAATTTACCGTTCGTATCCATTGGTACAGTTCGAAAGAAATCGATTTTGTTGTCGAGATACAGTGTACGGCTTAATTCCATATCAGTTTCCTTTTCAACTTTAGAATCGTACAGAGTTCCACAAATTTTTCTCATCTTCCTTCTGCTTATTAGTAGCTTGTCTGCATTGACGACATAAGCACGTCTGAACGCACTGTTTCTTTTGTCTCTTTTCCTAGAAAGGACATGCAGTTCAGATTTAGTCAAAGGTAGCACTCTTGTTCGATCAGATTCGACAGGTGTAAGTTTATCTTGAATGACTTGTACTACACCAAACTTAGTTACAAATCTTTGTCCCGAAGCCAATTTAGGAAAGGGTAGATATGACTTATCTTTTCTTGCCCGTTTTTGACTTTTCCCCCCCTGGACTTTCGTTCTCCTGGACTCATTTGTACTTGTTTGTGGGTCCTCTTCATTTTCTTTTTTCTTTGCTTCCATAGTTTCACTTGTCTGCGGTGCCTCTTGCATTTCTTTTTCATTTAATGTATTTATTTTTTCACTCGTTTGAGATAATGACGAAGTTTCAACATCTTTAGATTTCTTTGAAACTTTCATGCTTTCAGTTTTTTGCGATTGTTTCGACCTTGCTTTTACGTTCTTTGGTTTGTTTTCTTCCTTATTCTCCTTGGCTGGTAGCTTTACAGATTCAGAAGCATTTGACCTCACCTTTTTACCCACCGCTTTGTCACCTCTCTTTTTTGGCGTTCCTTGGTTGCGACTTGAAAACGACTTCGATACTTTATTTGATTCTATTTCGCTCGCTTTGGCTTTCCTTTTTCTGCTCGTAGAGGGAGACTTTAATTCTTTTTTTTCAGGTGTTTTTTGTACAGCGGGTGCTTGTATACTCTTTCTTTTACGTGTAGACCTTCTCAAAGAGATATTGACTAATCGGTCAAAAGTATTTAAATGTCCACGATCTCCGACAGGAGATTCAACACATGAAACAGACTCCTTTTCATGAATCACAGTAGAATTGGAGTCGGAATTCATTACAATTTTCTCGTTGTTTGTATCATTCATCTCTGATTTCTTGCTTTCTGATTCGCTCCATACTTGTTTTGTATTAGTTTTGTTTTCAGCATGTGAATTTTTTTCGGGCATTTTTTCATTTACATTTGATGTACTCATTTCGACGATGAGCTGACTTTTCTATAGTTTTGATGGATGTATTGTCATCGTCCTCTCTAGAGAGCTGCAAACTAGAGAATTTCAAAAGGATCTTCATTTTTTGCCTACTCAATTTTCGATCTAAATAAACGAATTTTTGAAGTATGTATGTAATGTAATGTAAGTACGTAGCTCTGTGGTATATGAGCTTTGACTGAAGTAGATTTTATTCCATGATTACCTTATTACTGATTATCTATACCATCATACATGACACTTCTGCTGTCCATTGGCAGTCTCAAAGGATTACGTACGGTAAAAACTTTTGTGCACTGTGTTCTTGAAATGAAAACATTCGTTCAAGAACTCAAGGACAATTAACTCAACTGTACGAACATCATGCAAGGAAAAACTATACTATTCCAAAATCCAAAATTGAATTCTTTCAGGGAGTTAAAAACTTTTTTCACCCAATTTCATTTCTTTAATGGCAAAAGTACATGTGTGAAAGAGAAAAAGTATCTTTCAAGTGGAAAGATTCACGTGAAATAAAAAGAGAAACTACTGGTCATGAATGAACTATCATGCCCTCTGGGGTTTTTCTATTTTTTGGTCAAAAATAAGAATCTTCAAAATTCGACACATGCTTTAAGCAACATGAATCTTTTTCGTCTACTAAAGCATCATATATCTATTTATAGCAAAAATAAAACCAAAGCTATCAATTCTGATCTTGTTTTCATTTTTTTATTGATCCAATTCAATGATGTTTAGGGTTTCTGTTGAGTTTGAGCCTGCTGGCTAAATTTTCTTTTGACGTCGAAGTATCCGTGACTTACACGTGGGTATTGTAGACTTACGCACTTATAATTGGAAACAGCTCTGGAGAGAAAACATCTCTCAACGGACAAACTTTCGTTTGATCAAGGAATCATGACTTTACGTAGGTTGAGTATATGAAAGTAGTAGAATACGCATGTTTCTTTCATTTTTGCTACTTTACTAAGTCGATGAAATAGGTGCAATCAAAGCTCCGAGACCTCATATTCGAGGACACTCTGGAGAACATTTATCTTCAACTACAACAACATCGTATCCGCCCTCAACTGCATAGATATAATAATTTTACCCATTTGTCTTGTAAAGGTAAGGATTCATTATGGTTTAGTGTAAATCGAACGGAAATTCCATGGTGACCTCGAATTACATATCCTTCACCTATGTCTCCCCATATTATTATTCATTTGCAGTTATCTAACATCGGTACTTGCTACAATTCTTCTGCCAACCAGATCCCTCCATTTTTGTATTCCCTTATATATTAGAATAGAGCCAAGATGTCTGAGCAAAAAAAAGGAGAACAAATAATAAAATCAGAAACAAAGAAAAATGAACCTCCTCGAACACCCAAAAGGGTGATTGCAACTGCGATTGCTTTGGTCATTATTAGTATTATAACATGTCCTGAGACCCTTCAACCAACAGGCAAGCCTTCCCTCCAACATGTCTTTTATTACGGTTGGATTTCCGCTGTAAGTACCGGCTTAGGTGTTGTGCCTCTTGTGTTCGCACCAGATTTAGATAATTATTGGATCGGAGTAGCAAATGGTAAGTATCAAAAAAAAATTTTGAAAAGAAAGGTATATCGAACATGATACTTTTTTGCAGAAGATAATATGTCATTGAGAAATTTGATTATGGATTTCCTTCCGCTGAATATTGATGAAACAGTCTCTGTCTCACTGTAACGTTATTTGGTTAATAATAATATAGCAATTGCGGCTGGAATGATGACCGCAGCTAGTTATTCGTTAGTAAATGAAGGTTGCGCCTTTGACGAACCCGATGATATTGCAGAAATTTCAAGCACTGTCAGAACTATTACTGGTATTGTTCTTGGTGTATTGTTTATTTTAGGAACAAAATCATTTCTTGATGCACATGAAGACTTAAAAGTGGGAGAAATGGCTGGGGCAGATGCCCGCAAAGTTCTATTGATTATTTTCGTAATGACTCTCCATTCTTTCACTGAAGGAGTAGGCATCGGTGTAAGTTTTGGGGGTCAAAATGGAAGTGAACTAGGGGTCTTTATTTCTGCAAGTCTCGCAGTTCATAATATCCCTGAGGGATTGGCTGTTGCTATAGTCTTATTACCACGGAAAGTATCTAAACTAGCAGCAGCCTTGTGGTGTATCATGACAAGCATCCCCCAACCATTGATGGCTGTACCTGCATATTTATTCGTTGATTATTTCATCCCCATTCTTCCTGTTGGTCTTGGCTTTGCTGGTGGCGCAATGGCATGGGTTGGATTTTTTGAACTCTTAGTAGAGGCTTATGAAGATACAGATCTTTTCACCGCTGGTATAGTCTCGTCTCTTTCGCTTGGAGCAATGCTTTACATACAAGAAGCTATCGATGAATCATCAAGAGCATAAGTATAAGAGTTTAGTTTAAGAAATTAAGTTCAATCGTTGTAGTAATGAAGTTGAACCTAATATGAAGCTAAAGAAAAAATAATTTATTATCAAATCTTCTTTATAATACCTTACAATGCCTACATTAAATTTGCATTTCTTGTCTTAACCGTGACTCACATATAAAAAATATCATCAAGAACTGAATCTAGAAAACTTAAATCTTTTCAGAATAGCAGTTTATAAAATGCTAACGTTTTTTCATCATCATACCCGCAACACCAGCGGCAATTCCAACAACTGCCAAAGCAGTGGATCCAACAGTCGCAACTTTTTGTACCTTACGTTGATCTTCAATTTCTGCAGATTCAATGCATGCAAGATGTAATTCTATTGCAAGTGGGTTTTCGGGGTGGCTTCGTAAAATATTTTCACAACGTGTCTGTGCAAAATGAATCGTAATAAAAACAATAAAGGTTGGAAAGGTACATGAGAAATATGTTGATTACTAGCTCTATGACAAAAATCTTGTTATCATTGAGGTACGGTGATTCATTTGGGCCTTAAGTGTGTTTGAAAATTAAGATTCATAAATTTTTGTGCACTTACCCGAGCAACTTTATATTCACGTAGCAGATAGAATGCTGTTGCTGCACCAAACATACAATCTAGTTGATGTTCATAGCCCTCCTTTACAAGACTGTCCAGAATTTTTATCGCATATTTGAGCTCGCTTTCCTGAGACGATTTACTTAGACAGAAGGCGTATTGAAAGGTATTGTCAGGAGAGGGATTAGACGCGCATTCCACAGCCAAGGATTCTAGGACATCACGCCTTGGAAAAGATGCTTCTAATTTTTCATCAAGAGCTAGTTTTGCTTCTCTCTGTGATTGTTTTGTGTGTACCATTGTGGTTGGTGTCCAGTATGATGGATTAGCAGGTCATTCAGTATAAGATGCAGAATTGAATTGCATGAGTAGAGCACATCGTGTTACCGTACAATACCTTACTTTAGAAAAGTCCTACATTTTATCCAAACGTAAGTACGTGAATCTCCTACTTATTCATGGTAGGTAGTAAGATCAAAATAGAATTGTTAAGAATATTGTTTTTTTCGTTTTCATCAGCAGATATACCTATGTTAATAAAATTGATTCCCATATGAATATGTTCTTTATTTTGTTCGTGTTTTTGGTGTTAATAAGAATTACCAAGAAGAAAAAGTTAAGCAAGCAAATTCTTTCAAAATAATGGGCCATCAAAGTACGAAGCCACGAGCTTCTATAAATAATACAGCAGTAAAAACATTCATAGAAACGCTGACCTAAATTTCTATAGCATCCTTGAGTGAGTAAGGTTAAAACACTCAAAGGTGGCATTTTTTTCAGTCTAATGCAAAACTTTTACGTCAGCAGATGTTTTTACTTGTCTGAGATAGTAAATGCTTTCATCCTTTACTCATAATGAAAGAAGAATAAAGATTGCTTCTAGATCTAACCAAAAGAGTATAAACAGCGTCGAGATCCAGTGGTGGTATCGTGTAAATGCTTTTCATTATCAAGAGGTTCAGATGAAAATCCATCATGTTTCTTTCAATATACCTAATTTAGCTCGTACGGTCCATGGAACAAATGCAGAAAAGAGATTTTAGTTATTTTACAAAAATCTTGAGATGTGTACTTTTTTTTTGTCAATTCGTGTACGTAGGATATACAGGAAGGAAAAGTATGGTTTTGTTTTTATGGTTTTGCAAACACTCCCAGCCCTAAAATCATATGTACTTGAGGTTTCATGAACACATGGATGATAGAGTGCATAAGAATGATGAATGCACCGAATGCTGTAGTTTCTACGGTAATCATGACGTTGTTGTTGTTGTTGTTGTTGCTGTGTTGTTTAAAGAGTTTCCGGGCATTATGTGAACTTTGATAGGCCCCATTCAGGTCACAATTTGAATTCGTTATATATCATCGTTCATCGCTTCGGTATTGATTTGCAGAAAAACCCACATCCCTGTTGTAGTACATGTCGTATGTAGGAGATAGTAGTAGTAATAACCTATCTCACTTTATAATAGTTATCTAGTTATTACACTATATCAGGTTATAGAGCCACATTAAACGCTCGAGAAAGTCCGCGACTTATATCGACAACAGCCTGGAAGAGATAGACCGCGTCTACCGACTTCCCCCAAACAGTGTCCGCGACCTGTTTGTTCAACAAAAGTTGGCCGCCAAGAAATTGAGCTACAACTCAAACAATTCCCAGTAAGTTTGTTGGATTAATTTTCAACATCTTCCATTCATATATACACGATTGCATAAAAACAATCTATGTAGCTATATTACCAGAAAGGTACTATTACACTACCGTAGCTAGCATCATACTTGCACCGATTTTTTTGATGAAATTCTTGTAAGTGTAGTTAAGCCAAATGCAGAAATCTCGCTTGTAAAAAATATCCTCAAAATGCAATTATCATGATGTTCATATG
>Ga0209092_10004582_pt1 | contig 11497 bp, 6 predicted proteins | sample FraStrMetagenome_FD_187446 | JGI IMG/M metagenome (GOLD analysis project Ga0209092, IMG submission 187446) | Marine eukaryotic phytoplankton communities from Arctic Ocean - Fram Strait ARC3M Metagenome (SPAdes) (version 2) | ecosystem: Environmental > Aquatic > Marine > Oceanic | place: Fram... | reverse complement strand
TTTTTTTTTTTTTGTCTTTTTTTTTGTGTCGTGTGTGTATGAAAAATGAAGTTTCTCTCCTTCACTTTTTGATTCACTTTTTGATGTTTTACTCCGCACATTTATGTAATATATAATATATGCTGTAGCTACCCGGTAGTTTTTATCCATCAGACCTCTTATGAAGTCGTATCAGAGCCAGTAAAATATGGGTGAGGATCCAAAAAGTAACATCATCGCAATTCAGAAAAATGAAGTGCTGGTTTCTGAGCAGAAAGAAAAGCAAAGCGAGGAGAATTTGACTCCTAAGATGGAAGATGCTCAAGCCAAAGAGGATTTGACTAGCGAAATCGTCGAAGATCCAAAGACCGAGGTAGCATCTGAGCTTAAAGAAGCTCACGTCAAGGAACCCCTACAAAATGAAAAAGCTCGATCTTCAATAAACAAGGCGACGTCTGAGCTAAACGATGCCAAAGCTAAGGAGGATTTGGATTTGCCTAATGGAAGCATCAACTCACAGTCACAAAAGATTTTCCCGGCAACTGATGGTCGTCAAACAAATGATGACGAAGTTCTAGCGAATCAGAATGTGCTTACAACTCCTTCGTCCACGAAGACATCAACTTTGCGGTCATCGGGGGGAAAATCCTTCTCAACACCAACAGGTGGCCTATCATTTTTAGACAATTTTATGATAGAGCAGAGAAACAAGAAAACAATGGAAAATGATATGAAAACGAAAAATACCAAAATGTTAAATAGCTACCGTAAAATTGTGGTTGATGACGATTTCTCAGATACTTCCGGTGAAGGTGCTTCTGACCGAAAGATCACAAATCATGATTCATTTTTGAGGAAACAGAAGAAAATAACGATGAGAATGAAGAGACGAGAGTCACGTGCTCGTGCATTGATGGCGGCTGGTTCGAAGTTTACGTATAATCCCAAAACTGAAAGCGAAAAGGAAAAATATGAGAGGTATGAGGATTTGACTGGTAAAACGTTTGATATTAATGACATGCCGCTCCACCGCCTAGATGATGAAGTTCTTCTTGAAATATTTGGCGACCAAGAAGGTGACCCTATAATCACTAATGATATGATTCAAAAACTTCTTGCAATATTCAGTGGCATGAGTGAAGACGAATATCTCAGTGGCCAAACTATCTTTCGTTCGTCATTTCCTGGCATTCCATGGGATAAAAAGGAAAAGACCGAAGTTGAGGAAGGCATAAAAGTTGAAGGGAATGAAATAAACGATGACAAATACGAAAAGCCAATGTATAACGAGCTTAATCGTGATGATGGCGAGGGTAGTAAGGGGCACATTCGTATGGCCGATAAGGAGGAATCATCAGGCACCGCTCCTCAATATAGCAGTGATTTGGAAGCCATGATGGAAGATAACCCTGGAAGTGCCGAAGGCGTCGAGACAAATGATGAGTCCACAAAGAAGCGGTCTATGAAAAAATGGACCATCTTGTTTTTGTTGTTTGGTTTAGGAGCCGGTCTTGCAGTTGGGTTCTTCCTTGGCAATAGCAATGATAGTAGCGAAGGTAATCAAGAAGATACTGAAACTCAAGAAGATACCCAAACTCCTATACCAAATGAGACTCAACTCATGGAGCGTCAAGTTCTTGCGGATTTTTATGCTGCCGCAAATGGCGTCAACTGGACTGATAACTCAAAGTGGTTGTCTGATGATTCTCCATGCTTTTGGTTTGGTCTCAAATGCGATGATATGGGTATGGTAGAGCGTATTGATTTAGCGGACAACAATTTATCTGGGCAGTAAGTTTAAATCGATTGTCATTAAATATTGGTACCAATCTCATTTTTATTTTCAAAGAGCATTGATTCCAGAACTTGGGCTTTTATCAGAAGTTAGAAATATCATGCTTCAAAAAAATTCAATAAGTGGGTCAATTCCAACAGAAATAGGCATATTAACAAAAATAAAAAAGGTAAGAAAGCAGGTGTATTCATAGTACTGTCAAAACATTTTATACTGATAATATCTTGCAAATAAGCTTCATTTGTTTTCGAATCCTATAACTGGCTCCATACCGAGCGAAATAGGAATGTTAGGTTCGATGACTTCCTTGATTCTTGACTACATGGAATTAACTGGAACTGTAAGTTCAAGAAAAGCGTTCAAACGTTTTGTCGTATACTAATATTTTGTTGATATTCGTTAATTATATTTCTACAATGTCTCTTTAGTTACCTTCAGAACTCGGTCGTGCTTCCGAATTGATAAGACTCGATTTTGCATATAACAATTTGCATTCCTCCATTCCTTCTAACTTGGGAGACCTTGCGAATCTCAGTACAATATATGGTCAATCCAATGATATTACTGGATCCGTGCCGGAGGAAGTTTGTGCCTTAGAATTGGACCAATTTGTTCTTGATTGCTTCGAGAAAATAAGTTGTGCTGAAGGATGCTGCAACATATGTTTATGATGGAAAAGAAGGACTAGAGAAATGGCATTATACTTTTTTAAAAGCTTTGCTAATTGCGAAAATTGACTGGAACTCAAATCATAATATAAAATAAATTACATTTTGAATATATTTATTCTAAAACGGGTTCATCGTAAGACGATTCACCAGTAAAATTATTGTAATAGTATATGTTTCCCATTTCATCATAGTGAGAAGTCCAGACGGTGTTTTCGGTGAAACATTCATTTTTTATATTCTCATAGTGACATTTGGAATTGTCAGGATAAATGTCACTCGTGTCAAAGCAAGTTCCCTCATTACCAGTGAATTCATAATTCTCGATAGATTCGTGAATTGGATTGAATATTCCCGCGTGTGTTCCATTCGAATTCCATGCTCGTGGGCTCACACTCCCATCTCCTCGTATATTGCAAAATGTGTGATATACTCTTTTTCCTCTCGCGTGAATTTTCTCCCAACAGTTGGAACAAAATGGATCGTCGCATTGGATACACCATCTGGACGCTGCTTTATGCTCACATTCTTCACATTCAATCGTAGGCCCGATGGCTACGTAAGTATGTAATGCTCGCCGTCCTCCTTGAGGATGTGAGGTTTTGAAACAAGTTGTACAATAACAATCTTCGCACTGTTCACAGTGTCGCGTTGCCACCGCTCTATCACATTCAGAGCAGATATTATGCACTATATCTGGTGATCCTATTAGTGGATCGTCAATAACTTTTCCATTTTCTAGAACTAGCTGACTATCAGACTTTGCATATCCGGTCCTTGGTGGTTCCCATAAAGTTGCTTCAGTTTCTACGTCATAATAGAACCAACAGCCTTGTTGATCATTCCAAGCTTCTTTCCATCGTCTAGCATTCAAAATCATTGATCGTTGAAGTTTTTTTGCAAGCTTTTCAACGATGACCTTTGAACTGATTTGACGTACTTTACTTTGTATGCGAACTGCTGCTCTAAACCTTCGTCTTGCAACGGCAACTTGCGCAGCCAACTCAATCTTGGAAACAACAAAACGACGATGAGCTCGATAGACACGCTGTAAAACAAGAATCGACTTATTACGTCGTATTTTATTTCGTTTTGATTCTTCTTTCATAAGACGGAATAGATTCTTGCTCAAGAAGACGCGTGTATATCTCTGGATGATTTCTGAAGCACGATGTTTCAGATCTTCTTCTTGGAGACATTCAAGAAGTTTTCTTGCAATGAAACCACGCCAAGCCCGTTGAAGTGAACAAGCGCTAACAAAAATTATTATTTTTTCTCGTCGTACTGCTGAAAGGGCCCTTCCTTCCACTCCCCGAACTACTCTCTGTATATTAATGACAGCCTTCTTTTTCCGATTCAAGCGTTTCAAGTTTTCAACAGTTCTCTTCGATAGGTAGCATCGATACGCACATTGGAAAGATACCACTACGCGCGATAGTTTTCTCTGATATTCCAATTTTGCTCGGAGCTTTACCGCAACACGCGTTCTGAAATAGGATTGAATGTAGACAGCTACACGATTCTTCCTATTAATTCTTAAGTCGCAAATCTCTTTCTTTGACGCTATTATTAGAGCGAAGCTTTGTAGCAAATGTGCTGACTTCACCCGTAGTTTTTCAATATCTTTCTTTCGGCCTTCTTTTACGTGCAATACCCACGCGTCTTGGGTGCATAGAATTTTGCGACGATTTATAATGTTTTTGGCATACGCGAGCTTCATGATACCTTGATAATACAAATACTTTGCCCATTTTTGCATAAGAATAATTGACAGAGCTTTGCTTCGCCAAACTTTAAAACAGAGCTTCATCGGATTCAATATAGCAACATATCCAACAATACTAATCATACGGTGGACGGCCCAAGATTTGAATCGTTTATTGGCCTCAGGGAAACGATTTCTTGATGATCTATGCAGTGAATACTTAACCACATCAAAACATATATCCTGAATTTTGGAAACATCTTCTTTTATATTTTCTTCAATGGTTTGCACGTTTGCTATTGATCTATTAAATTTTGAATTCAGTGCCTCCTTCAAGTTATGTGATGAAGAAATGTTCGATAAGGTGATATCAAGGGTTCGTTGTCTATGTCTGTCAACATCGATTAATATTCCATTTAATAATTTCTTTGACTTAAAAAGCTTGACATTTTCATTATTTTTCTTTGCAGACTCATCTTTGTAAACACCTTGATCATCATCTTTTGGCAAATTCGTATCCCTTCTACATGGTCGGCGACAGTTTTCTAAAATTTCGTTATCTTCTTTACACAGTAGCCAAAGTAAGTGACCACATTCTTTTCCCTTCGTGGCCAGGTTATTCTCAAAAGCACGAAGCTCGTCGTTTGACAATTTTAATATTTGTTTCATTTCCTCTACTTCGCGTCGTTGCTCCTTTAATAATTCAATTGATTGCACTGGTGAAGGACAGAACGCTTGAAACGAGCGCGAGTCCTGTAAATGCGATATCACTTCCATTTTATCCCACTCATTTTCGTAAATTAATCTGCTTTTGGCAGCAGAAGAAATATTTGATAAGGACCTTCCATAGGAAAGGTCAAGATAGAATGTTTTCTCGCGTTTATTTTTGTTCATTTATTAAGTCGCATGAATACCGCCCCAGTCCACAAAATATCGCTATGATACACAATTTTTGAAGGTATATCCACGACGAGAGTAAAGGCTGAGGAAGGGACTTAGAATGAAACGCATGCTTTGTTTTTTCACAAAAAAATATAGTTTGTGTACATAATATACATTTTGTCAGATATATATCGTGAAAACCGTACATTTCCGTTTTGGTCCTTTTTAACGGTTGCACGTCATCTTTGACACTCTCTGCGATTTCAGAGATTCCTGTGCGCTACGATTCGCTGAAAGTGCCAACCCACTCGTACTCGTACGAGTGCAGTACATATCACATAATATCAATAATAGAGAGAGTGTAAGGTTTCAATGATATTTAGTGTAGAGTTGATGCGCTCACTACACTACCCGCTAGTCAAGAAATGACCAAAATGTACGAGATGCCAATTCTTCGGGCAGATACGTTGCGTAATTTTCAAAAATGAGTTCACCGACATTGGGTGGTCGCGACGCTGGAAAACGTGCGTCTCACGAGGTAAAAGAGTGTTATAGGTTGGACTACTGCGAGTTGGAAAGACGATACAATGATGCATGAAGACAAGAGTATGGATATAAATGAAGAAATAGATGGAATGGACGATGATTTCAATGGTTTAAGAGAGGAGTCATCCCGTTCTGCTACTACAAATGGGTCTGTTTGTACGTCTGGTCATGAATGTGTCAGTGCAGGAACGATGGGTAGATTGAATAACACATGCTTTTCAAAGGCGAAGTGTCACCAAGTCATACATAGCTTGTTACTGAGGATTCTTTTCGCTACGTGTATTTATTTATGTCTTTTTCTTATTGACTCAGCATCGCCCATGCTATCAAAAGTTATCATAATTTATATTGGCTCTATTATTGGTGGATCGCTATGCTTAGGGGTAGTTCCCGCGCTAGTTGGCATGATTGCTGTTGGGATTATCTTGAGGAACATGGAATGTTTTCATTTTCTTAGTGATCAAAACGAACGTGCTCTGTCAGATACGTCGTATAATGTCATACGGACTGTCGCATTGTCTGTAATTTTAATGAGAAGTGGCATGGAGTTTAATTTATCGGCAATGCAAAAGGTGGGAGGTTGGAAAACGGTAATTTCTTTAACGATTTTACCATGTACATTTGAAGCTGTATCAGTGGGTGTTAGTTCACATCTTCTTTTGGGTATGCCAATCTTACTTGGTTTCACTATGGGATTTATTTTGTCCGCTGTTTCTCCCGCAGTGGTTGTTTCTGGAATGCTGAACCTCATTAATGACGGTTATGGAGATAGAGTGCCTTCGCTAGTTATAGCATCAGCTTCATGGATGATGTTATTTCAATAACTGGATTTGCGATATTTTGCGATCTTTTTCTAGACATGCAAAAGGGTCATGATACGGGATTTATGCAGAATATTGTCCACGGGCCTTTAATCATTGCATTAGTTTTGTTATTAGGTTGTTTGGGTGGTGCAATTCTCTCGCTGGATTTCTTATTCGACTGCAAATGGAAAAGAAATATGGCAGTCCTTATAATTGGCCTGTTGATAACATTTGGTACTGATAAAGCGCACTTTGGTGGAAGTGGCATGCTTGCATGTATCGTGCTTGGTGTTGTATATAGATCTTCCTGGGTGTTGGAACATATTTCTAGTAGAAACAATATCGAATTATCCGATTGTGTAGACGATATCACGTCGTTTCTTAGTATTTTATGGGAACAAATATGTGAACCGATTTTGTTTGGGTCGATTGGTTATGCATTGGACGTAAATGGTATGGAAAACGAAACGATACTACAACATGGCACAATTATTGTTTTAGGACTATCTCTGCGAATTTCGTCTGCTTATTTTGCCACTAATCGAGCAAACTTTTCGAATCAAGAACGATTATTTATTGCGTTTTCGTGGATCCCAAAAGCTACTGTGCAGGCTGCGTTATGCTCGCTTTCTCTAAATGCCATAAAAGAGAAAAACCTTGGTGAGGAATATGAAAAATACGGATTAGATATAATAAATGTCGCAATACTGAGTATTCTACTGACAGCACCGATTGGAGGAGCAGTAGTCCAATATCTAGGTCCTTACTTGTTGGAGAGATCAAATAATCCTTAAATAAAGTATCGCTAACAATGAAGTTGTTCTCTGGTCTACAAATCCTATTAAATTTCTCGTTAACAAGTAGTTTCGCTTATTACCCTCCTCTACAATGTAAAGAGAGATTGAAAACAACTCACATCACAAATTGCGCAAAGGCAATTTTTCCCACAACTCCAGATTATAATCTGTGGATTTCATCTAGAATCGACAATGCAAAAATATTGGAATATTGATTGAGTGATATAATCGAAAATTTATATGCTGTAAATTTCTACGAAAACTTTATAGATGACAAAAACTACGACTCTTGCTGCATATTTTATTAGATTAATCAACCCGGTATGCTTTCACTCAACAGCCTTTTTATTTTCAATAATGACTTCACGATTTTGCGTATCATTAGTGCTAGCAGTTTGTATTGTTCGTGTCATATACCTGGTTGATAACGATTAGCACGTAAATACCATTAAACCTTTCTCTATGCCTACATGATGTTTACAAGAAAATTATTGGTTGTTGGTGAGGAGTTGACGATGTACACACATCTTCCAAACGCGCCAACAGATACGTCTTTGCACCGTCGGCATCGAAGTCATACGCGGAAAATGTAGCTACTCTAATCTCGTCACACTCAGATTTATCTAAATCCGAAGGTGAAACCTCTGAAACAACTTCACCTTCAGATTTATCTAAATCCGAAGGCGAAGCCTCTGAAACAACTTCACCTTCATTAAAAGACTCTTTCATAGTTGACGAATAATTGCAGAGAGGAACGGAATTATGTCCGGAGTCAGACTCCACTTCAAGGCATGTTTCTTCCCTTGACGATTCGCTACATCCTTCTGATCGCTGCATCTCATCAACGTCTTGGTCACCAGACGCAATGATAGGTATTAAGCGCACGTCTTCTGGAGCTTTAGGAGCCTTTTTCAGCTTTATACTATATGATGATATCTTCACAGGCTCGCTCTCACTGCCGAGACTTTGCGATTTACCGTCGTAGACATACTCAGTTTCAAAGCTTCCAAAATAAAAAACGACCTTGTTCTGATTCTCCTCTATCGATCTGTTTTGATCGATTTCTACACCTGAGATGATTTGGTTATCCTGCGGATTGCATTTTTTATCTTTAGTTGCTGGTGAAGAGCCTGGTGCGTATGTATTCGCAAAATCATCTTTTTCCAGATATGAATTATCTTTGGTTTGGAGCTTATTATTTTCAAAGTTCTGGATCGGTTCTATTAGAGAGATGTGAGCGGCATCATTTTTCCCGACGTCACAATTTTGTTCAATATTAATCTCATTGTAGATCGGCTCCATGATAGTGCTTTCCCCGTGAAAACTATCTTCCACTTCAATCCTCAGTCCTTTCTTGTTTTTGTGACGACATTTGGTCTGGATCGATTCTTCTGGAGGAACGTAAGTGTTGAATCCAGCTGCGGCAACTTCCTTTTCTTTGTCGTCTTTTCCAGAAAACACAACAGACGCGTCATGAAAACGCCCTTCGACCATAGGAACATCTTTAGAAGAATTCGTTAAGGCTCCAATCATACGTTCTTCTAAAGAGCTCTCTTCATCTGAAGATGAAACAGATTTTTCAGCCGCTTTTGGCTCGCGAGAAATGTCATTCTTAGAAAGCTTGTTTTGGCATTTCTTTTTCTTAATCTTTTTGCCTTTCCTGCTAATGGTCTTTTGCACATCAGATATAATTTCGTTGTCGATAGATTCGTTTTCATTTTGTTCCATATCAAGTTCCTTCAATAATTCCTTTTCTGATTGCTCCGCGAACCACACTCTATACTTTTCCTCAAAATAAAGGCACATGCTTAGAGTTGCCAAATGCTTCAGCCGGTCCTGAATATTTGTAACATTTTTTGTACAAAGTATACCGTTTTCAAAATCGTTGACAACGCAACGTAACGTCGTAAACGTCATGTAAAAATGTAGTATGTGATGGTAGCACCAGAACAAGTTTAGCTTACTATTTAAATTGCTCCTTTCATCAACACTTCCGCTCCCTGAACAAAAAGCTATGAGGGAATACCGAAACTTCGAGATTAATGTATATCAACTTACCACAGAAACGAAATTCTCTTAGTTTAGTTTCATAATTTTTAGAAAGAGAGGAGAAGTCCACTTTGAACTTTTCAACACTACGATCTGGAATCTTTATTTTGATTGTTTTCATTTTGGTCTGCACGAGTTTCATAGCATTGATTGCAAGCCTTTTTAACTCTTCGCACTCAACCATTGTAGAAGAAGATTCGCCATTTGGCTTACGCTGTGTATCGAATGCATCGTTCAAAATCGATTGATAAAATTCACCTTCTGCAAATTGGGGCAATCTATATATATCTTCCCACACTATCTTGTAGGCTTGCTTAAATTGATGAATGAAGAACGGAATGTTTCCCGACATATCATCATCGGGGAGTACTTGATATCCCGCGCACGCTAATTCTTCATCTTTATCAAGCGTTTGCATGTTTTTTGATGAAAGAGGTCGACATTCGATGATAGCATTGCAGTACTCAGTTACGAAGTCGTGAAACGAAAATATGACACCAAACTTCAATCGTAGAACAGCTGCATATGCTTCACGCAGAGGAGGACTAACCATTAAGAGTTTATTTAAATCGGTCGTATTCTCACCAGCTAAAAAATCGGAATAATATTGCGAGTTTTTGCATCTTAATTTCTCCAAAGAACTAGCTAACTGATTCCACAAATCCGAGATATCATTATCGGTTATGAAGTAGGGGTGAGGTTGCTCATTCGAATGAGAGTGCTTATTACTACTCGTCGATACGCTCATGAGCATTGGACGGATATGTTCTTCCATTATTCTAAAGACAGCATTACTATCATTGAAAAGGTAATCGCATTGTCTATGAATTTCGTTTTTGTCGTCTGGAAGATGCAAGAAGCGGTGTGACTTGAGAATATCAAGAACAATCGAACTCAGAAATTGCAACCAATCCTTCATTGAATCGTCGTATCTGAAGTAAAAATGAACAAAAGGATCAAAGTCACTTGTACAACCTTTGTTGAACGCTTGTGTCCACGGCGAGGAAGATGGCACACTTTTGCTGCTCTGAGGACGAGAAACTTTCGAGTGCCATTGCTCTCGTACACTCAAACATTCAAGTTTCGAAGTATTACATTCATTTTGTAAAAGACGAAGCTTCGCTGAAAACCATTGGACACTCAAAACTTTGCTAGTGAAATTTCGATAACGTGAATTTTCTTCTTCACGAAGTTCTTTTTCGTTCTGGACCTCTCGCTCCTTTCTATAGAATCTTAGGTGGTTTGCTGTTGCTGATATAAATTGTGGTGTCAATGCAGGAGGACAAGATGCTCCACTCGCATCTATATTGCCATCACCAAAGATGTGCGGAATTATTCGAAGAACGTCTTCACCATCGGCTCCTTTATCATTACCGAATTGCTTATCTCGCAACAACGAAACATGATATGTCCCAGAAGAGTCAATATTCTCGCATGATTCTCCACATTCTAAATCTTCTAACGATCTGGTACTACTTTTCTGGACTGGAACAAGATTTGTCATGTCCGTCAACGTAATCATACCGCCTGCGAGACATTTACCGAGACCCTGAACACCAGCAACTGCGTTCCTACATTGTTCACAAGCGATGGTTCGATCGATAATCCCTCTCAAATTTCTCACCGGTATACTCATTTTACGAGCTACCTCAGCATTATCTCGACAGAATGCCTCCAACAATTCTGTGTCAACATCGGATCCAATAATTTTGGATCGTTTGGTCAAAGTTGTACTGGTGGCACTTGAAAAGTCATCAAAATTGTGTAAATTAAAGTTGATCTCAGACAAAAGCGGGTCGTGTTTGGTCGTTGGAGTATGAGTGACGTTATTTCGACCGGCATTTTTCCTATTATTACTACTACTGTTGCTGTTGCTCGATCTGCCACTGCTCTTTTTCTTTCCACCTCTCCCTTTCTTTCGGTTGCTACTACTACTCATTTAATAAAATTACTAATATTATATGCTATAGGTTAATTTGGATGGCCTTAAGTTTCGAGTAATTTTGGATGGCCTTAAGTTTCGAGTAATTATGGTTGATTGTGCTTTGTTTCGTGGCAATAATGCAGCAGATTCTTTCCATTTCCCTATTTTCCTGTCCAGTAAATTAAATACGTAGAGATCAACTGTAGACTGTAATCTGTAGACTGTAACACTGTAACAATGTAACACTGTAGCCTGTAGACTGTAGACTGTAGACTGTAGCCTGTAGCCTGTAGCCTGTAGCCTGTAGCCTGTAGCCTGTAGCCTGTAGCCTGTAGCCTGTAGCCTGTAG
>Ga0209092_10004581_pt1 | contig 11502 bp, 28 predicted proteins | sample FraStrMetagenome_FD_187446 | JGI IMG/M metagenome (GOLD analysis project Ga0209092, IMG submission 187446) | Marine eukaryotic phytoplankton communities from Arctic Ocean - Fram Strait ARC3M Metagenome (SPAdes) (version 2) | ecosystem: Environmental > Aquatic > Marine > Oceanic | place: Fram... | reverse complement strand
ATCGCTATATTCTCACAAAAAACATTATTTCTGTTATTGGTCTGTTTGACCTTATAGGATAAGGACTTAAATATCAAAGGAGAGGCTTCTACCATAACTCCTTGCCATTCTCCGTTAGCAATCAAACTAAGGTTAGTGTCAAAGTCACAACACCCTATTTCTATAAATGTTTTCATTACTGGTTGCTCTCTTTGTACTGGTATGCTAACTCGCCATTCTTCTTGGCTTCGCGTTTTTTATCTCTAAATACTTTAGCTTTATTGTACTTTCGCTGGAACTTCGCTACTGGATTCCTCTTTTTCATTCGTAGTCACCTCTCTATAGTATACAATTACTTCACCTAACTGGCTAATGTATCTCTTTATTTCTTGCGTATTATACGCCATCAACTCGTAGTCTGCAACTGTCATTGCGACAAACACGAGGTCTCCCCCATGTTTCTTTTTAATATCTTCCTCGAACTTATCCATGTAGGTACGCTCTTCTTTCGGTATCTTTCGATCCGAAACTACATACCACTTGGGTTCTTTGAGGTTTAAAGGTCGAGGCATCGTAGGTTGTACAATATCTATCTGTACAGGCTTACTTATAATCTCTACCTCTCTTGGAGGCATCTGTAGCAAACTACAACCACTAAGGGTTAGGATTGCTAATGCGATTACTGACTTCTTCAATTGCATCAAATACCTCCTTTGTTCTAGCATTTGCTTGGTTCTGTATCTGTCCTGGTCTTGCACTGGCTATCTTCGCAAGGTTGTGTCTACGAAAAATATCTAGGTATTCAGACATCTCAGCTTCATACTGCTGATTCTGTTGTTGCAGTGCAGCACTAGCTTTTGCTGTCTTCTCTGCATTCAGTGTGATTGCGGCTATTGTAGCCTTCTGCTCTTGATCCCGTAGGTCTTGGGCAATGATCACTGCTGTCTGTTCTTCTAATTTATTTTTCATAGGCACAACAGCAAATTGGTAGTACAGAAAACCTGCACTACCCATCGCTGCTATGATTCCCATCAATAGTTTAGACATTTTCCATTCTAACCATAAGTCTTTCTGCTCGATTCCCTACTTGTCTGTGCCATAGTGAATCTCTGCCTTCAACCCCTGCTGTCTTCCAGTCTCCTGCATCAACAGCTTTCTTGAAGTTTTTAAACTTACTAAGTCGGGGACGACCAAGATTAAACATCATATTGACGAGTATCTCTTGGACTTCCCCTGGATAAGTTTCCCACATATCAAAGAGAACTTTGCACTCTCCAATAGCAATGTCAAGGTCGGCTTGGAAGGCTTCTGTGACCCTCTCTTCGCTAACAGGTGTTCCAACGTCACATCCTTGCTCTGGATCTTTATCCGTGATTAAGTGCCCGATACCAAAGGTAGCGTAGCCTAAATGATCAAGATATATTTCGTTTACTATTCCTTCATCTACTGCTAATTGTTTCTGTACTTGTTCTCTATTCATGTTCTACTCCTTAGTATTACATTCCTGCACTGGCGTATATTGTTATAAACGGCAAGGCTAAACAACTGACTGCTGTAACCACTGCACATACTACGCAAGCGGCCTCGTCTCTTTTTCTCACTTTCGTTCTCCATAGAACTTGGGCAATAGCCCCCTGTGTAGGCTACTCCGTGGTGAGCCTACTTTACCTATACCAAGTCTTTAAGGTCTTGATACCCACCTATATGCTCCCCATTCAATATAATTTGAGGAACAGTCTTTGCGTAGATGAACTTAGCTTGAAACTCTTCTACGCTGTAATCAGTGCCTAACTTTAGCACTGACATTTCCATGTTTTTACTACGCGCTAAAGAGACTGCCATGTCACAATAGACACAGCCGTCTCTGCTATAAATAAGTACCTTATCCATTACGTATTGAAAAAGAAAGTCTGAAATAAACGACCGTCTTCTTTATCTTTACCAAAGCCAGCTTTTGTACTGCTGTGGTATTGATAGCCTCTGTAGCACAACAAACGATTATACTTATTACTTACCGTTATGTTCTCTTCCCAGAGATCCCGTGATTTAGCTCCAAGAATTTCTGTATTATTGAAATCTGATGGAGAATCTTCTATACCGTCCCAAGTATCTATACCTGTTTCTTTATGCGTATACAGTGTTGTACCAGTATCCGCATCTGCATCAGGGCTGAGGTACAATACTGCGGCCCATGTGGTATTATCATGATGAATCCAACTACTATCGTCCTCTGTAGTATACTGAAAAGAGGTATTGTACTCTTCAGGCCAGTAAGTGATAGGAGCGCCTACGACTTTATCTTCAAAGAATTTTTTCAAATACTCATGTTGCTCAGCATCAACTGTACCTGTGCGTGCTCCTGGATAGTTACCAAATACATCGAAGGTAGAAGCTAATACATTCTTACGTACAGCATCAGGATCTTCGTAGAAGTCGTCTATAATAATTACTTGTTTGTTCATTGATTAATCAATCCCATATCAAAGCCGCGTTTTACTAGCTCATTGCGGTACTTTTGCTTGTGCTTAGGCTTTGTATTACTGTTTAGCACTGCCTCTACTAACGTTTCTTCTGAGGTGCTACGCAGATAATAATGTACAGTCCTGTACTTCTTTGCATCACGATTTACTAAAATTTTTGATGATTCTTTAAACTTTGCTGGCATTTTGTTTCTCCCGTTGATATTCTAATTTAAGATCGTTGTAGCACCTTTCGGCAACATTTCTATCTCGTGTACGCATATACAAAGTATGTGCATCTTCTACCTTGTAGATAGGGTCTGTAACAACGTCATCATACTCTATGTTTATAACTAATTTATTCATCTAATTCTAACATTCCCTGATCTACTAAATGCTCGATTGTTGTTTCAATACCTTCCTGTTTTCCTAGTGCATGACAAGTAAAGCCGCACCCTATTATGCAAAATACAAATATGGCATACTCTAACATATATTTCTCCGTCTTGTGGATTAGTTTCTCCATTTCAGAATAGCTATTATACGCGCAAATAAGGATACAGTCAAGAAATATCTTTACAATGCCCAATAAATTTCTACTTTCTTTTAGGGCAATTATACTGAAGTTTATATAGAATGTCAAGAAGAATTTTTGAGCGACCCCAAAAAAATTTCTTGACAACCAACCCGCTTTCGGATATAATACTCCCATGAAAAAATATAAAAGAAAGCCTTGGACTGATGAAGAACGCAAAACACTTGCTGCTCACTACTTCTACCAAGATATTGAAGCAATGATGTATATGTTACCAAATCGAACAGAGCAATCTATTCGTAATCAGGTCGCATATCTAAGAAAAAGAGGATACAGGTTTAAAAAATGACTATGAATAGCACAGAAACAGCATTGATAATAGCGCTTCTTGTTGTCTGGATCCTCACTAGAGATAGGGATGATTTATGAATGTTAAAGTACGTAACAATAACGTGGAACAAGCACTGCGAATTTTCAAGCGTAAGATCAATGATAGCAACAAACTTTTTGACTACCGAGAAAAAGAGTACCACGAAAAGAGAACAACCAAGCGACAAAAGAAAAAAGCCGCAGCAGTTAATCGAGAGAAAAAACGACAACAAAAGCTGGCAGAGAGCCCTCTTTCCATGAAATAGTTCTTGACAACTTACTCAAAGGGGCGTATAATATCTATATTAACTGGGAGAAAGACATGATTAACGTATACACTGAAGGCAAAAACGCAGACAAGTTCCACTCTTTTATTGATGAGTGTGTTGTAGCACTGTTTCCTGAGGACGCAGAGTACACTATTTATGTAGAACTAAAAAAGTTTGTTGACGAGGGCGAAGAACTTGGCACTCACGCAGGTCTTTGTATCGGAGACGATATTGAGTCAGTCGTTAGTGTAGCAACTCACTGGATGTTTGAGGGCGAGGAAGAGATTCCTTATGAAGATCATGAGATTGCAAGCAATATTGCACACGAACTTACTCATGCAAAACAGTTTTGCAGAGGTCAGATCAACATGATCGACCACGTTTGGAAACATAACGAAGTAACTCTCGACTGTGTAGAGCTTGAATACATGGAGACCCCGTGGGAAGTTGAAGCATACGCTTACGAAGAGATACTCACAGATATATTATGGGAGAATGTGTAATGTTAGATATAATTATTGGAATACTTATACTAGCCCTTTTCACAACAGGCTTGTGGGGAGCATACTTAACGGTACAAGATAAACAGCGTGCCTACGAAGATAGAAAAAATTACCATAAAATGAAAAGAGAGGTAGAGAAGAATGACTCCTCAACAGATTGTAGACCATAAAAACAAGTGGAAGATGGCAAACTACTTTGAGCGCCATACCCACACTGACCTTCGCAGTGAAGCAACGCAGTGGTGTAAAGATCACTGCTTCAAGTGGAGGTATGACATTAAACACTTTACAGATATCTATGGAGATACTGTAAGGTTTGAACTAGAGGAAGATTTTACAGCGTTTAACGAATGGTATCAGGAGAGAATGTATGGCTAAGTTTTGGATATTATGGAAGCACGCCTTGGGTTCGTTTGATGAAGAAGATGGATACGATGCTAGTAATGAGAACTTTATTTCTTACATTCGTACTTTCATTGTACTCTCAAACCTAGCCTGTGCCTACATTATTATGTGGAATATTATTAGGAGTTGGTAATGAAAATGAAAACTTATGGACGTATGAGAAAAATGTGGAGAATCTGGGCTAAATCATTGGGAGAGAAAGTTGGAGAAACTGATAAGCAAGCAGACACTATTGCTGTTATTCGCAGCATCTGGTGGTTTACACATATGGTTACTTGTATGGCAATCATACTTAACGCAGTAGCAAATCATGGCTGGGGTTTGATAGGACTATAGTCCTAACTACCTTAGGACCGACCTGAGTATGTCCTGAAACTGCTCACCCTTCTTAAAATATTTCTTGACAATCCCCTCTTCATCGCGTATAATACCTTCATAAACTAGAAAAAGGAACAATATTATGCAACTTATTCGAAACGCAATTCAAACACCTGATGGAACTATACTAGACTCCAAGTACCGTCACGACTACCAATCTCATAATGATGCAAACGGTAAAACTTATGTGGTTGATGGTGGACTAGACTATGTGAGGACTACGGTACACGCTGATCAGGTCTCTTTAGCACTCTACGACACAGAGCCGCACGAAGTACAAGCACAGCTTCTTACCTGGGGTAGTTATGGTATACGAGGCGACCAACCCCGTAGAGATATACCTATTGCTGAGATGGAGACTGCACACCTTGAAGCTGTATTAAGAGAGTGCTACCCTACTGAAGTACTCAAGAACTGTATGACAAAAGAATTGGAGACAAGAAATGACACTACCGTATGAGCGCCGATGGGCTGTAAACAACACTAAACAGTTTTTGTTAGACGTCGGTACAAACGAGAGCTTACCCGAAGAGGTACGCAAAGAAGCATGGAGAAATCTTAAACACTATCCAGGCGAGTACCACATGGAAGAAGCAAGAAAAGCGGCTCCTGAAGTATTTGGCGACTGGGAGGATATGAAACATGATTGATGAACAAAGGGGAGACTATATGTTTGCAGACCATCCCGATAACTGGGTAGTATTAGAAATAATGACGTCAGTAAACGATACTAATCCTATCTACAAAGTATTGGCGGGCTGGAGCGGTGGATACTTACACTCCAATAGCTGGAAACTCAACAGCGGTATTGTCAAAGTTCGTGAGCTGGCCGATTCTTGGGTCTTTATTGGCAATAGTGGTAGCGAGTATGTGTGTGCTAAAGAGCAGTACAAGCTCAGAATGAATAACGCAGGAATCTATGAAGAGCTGATTACAGCGTATCCGAATACTGTTCGCATGATGCCTGAAGATACAGACTGGTCTACCTTGTTAGATGATGAAGTAGATGAGGGCCTTACTGACTATGATGAAGTTACTCGTATTGAAGTAATTGACCAAAGTGGAAGAGCTTGGATTACTAACAACGCTGAGGGCGTTACAGTATCTCTACAGGATGATAACCGTACTCTCAAGTTGTTTGTGAAATGATTACATACAGCACTAACTGGATGGGCCCAATCTCTACTCGTTGGTACGAAGAACGAGACATACCGTTTATATTGAAGAAAACATCGGGGAAGATATTACCAGCAGTAGAGTATAAAGATTACTTAGAAAGCTATTCTTGTGGTCGTATAGACATCTATGGTTTAGATGAGAGTGAGCATTGGGGTGGTAAGTCTGAGTACGGTGTTGGTGTTATGAAAACTGAATCTTGGAACCTACTCTCTGACTATCTTGATGATTATGAATCGAGTGAGTTGGTTTCATATGAAGATTTGATAGAAGACTTTGAGACCAGAAGTAAGCATAAGATTGAATGGTGGGCAGATTGATCTATCTTCGAATTTTACTATTAATTTGGTTAGCCTTCTCTGTAAAGTTAGATGATGACTTGTACGGAGTTCGCTACAGTATGTTAGCACTACTAGAGTGCAGAAAGGTAAAACATGAGACCTAGACGGAGAGTAATGATGGGAAAGAAAACAGTATTAATGATTGATCCACCTAAAGGATCAGAGTACGGCTTTCCACAGCCTGCACCGCAAAACTGGGGCTTTTGGGAAACTGAAGAAAAGAAACGATGGCTAGTGAAAGCAGGCTATCCTAGCGAGGAGCTTACAGGTAAGTTCTCTATTGCACTTATACACGTAGAAGTTGAAGATAATTATTTAGAAGGCAGGGCGAATCTACTATGAAAATTAAAATTGGTACATATAAAGACGAGGGAGAACGAGAGATCTCTATAAAAATTGATAAGTGGGACACTTGGTCAATGGATCATACTCTCGCACTCATAGCGCACCCGATGCTCATTCAGCTTCGTGATAGTACGCATGGCTCTCCTTTTATAGAGTTTGAAGATCGACCCGAGCACTTGATCGGAACTGTACCTGTACGTGAACGTGGTGATATTGATGAGTTTCATCATGACGCGTGGCAGTGGGTACTTACTGAGATGATTCATGCTTTTGGATCAAAGATTGAAGATGACGAGTGGCAAGGGCAGTTCTGGTCGGGAGAATCTGACTGGACTTTTGTAGATCGTGGAGGAGACTTCACTGAGATGGTACAAGGCCCGAAGCACACACTTCAGTGTGATACTGACGGCATGACTGCATACCAGGAACGCATTAGCAACGGCTTTAGACTATTTGGGAAATACTATGAAAACCTCTGGGACTGATGAAAAATCTCCTTGTATTGGCACTTGTCTCTACGACCCCGCAGACGGGTTATGTCTAGGATGCAAGCGTAACCCTAACGAAATACGAGAGTGGATGATAATGACCAACGAAGAGAAAAGAAAGGTAAAGGAAAAGATTCATGCAAGACGCAACCCTTAGATTCTATGTACTGACCTCTCGCAATTTTAAATGCTTGAAGAGGCAGTTCGTAAGTCTTCCGAAACAGCAAACAACTGTGGTCATCAATACTCTGGACAAGGAATACGAAAAGCTTGTCCAGGATTGGTGTTTTCGTGAGAAAATAAATTGTGTTACTACTGAAAGCAATGGCAAGCCTGGAAAGGGCAAGAACGCTGTTCTAGATCACTTTCTTGACTCCGACTATGATTACATGGTGCAGATAGATGGGGATGATTTCCTACAACCGCATGGAGTTAATTTGTATACTTGGGTTGCGCACAACGATGCGCCTGACGGTATACAAATTGTGTACAGCTATGCTTGGAACGGCGGTCTAGAAGATCTTGGGTATGCTCCCTTTCCTTGGGACGATGAGTTCGTAGACTATATGCAGCAAAGAATAGAGAAATATCCAGAGACAAAAGCTCACCTAGAATATATGTACCAGAATAAAGCTAAGTACGAAGCTCTCTATATAACACACACGCAACAGAACGCTAAATGGAACTATCCTCGAGATTCGATACATTACATGGACTGTGCTCGCCTCATATTCTACAGCCGCAAACTTGCAGGCGCTGTTAGATTTAGAGAAGATTTACTGATCGGTGAAGATTCTCTAGTTAATTATCAGGTGAGAGACATGGCGGTCAAGGGTCAGATAAAACTTAGCAAAGTTAAAGATAAGGTAGAAAAAACATACTGGTACGATCTTACGAACTCTGGTATTGTAAAGAGATCACAAAAAGAAGCAGATTGGGAGTGGTTGGAGGCCCTGAACAACGCAGTAGAAGAAGAATCTAAGAACTGGACTGTATCAGAAGGCTTTCTTTTAGAACAAATTACACACGACATTCAAGTCGCACAGCATATAGATTTAGGAGATTTAAATGAGTGACGCAACGCACGGTGGTAAAGGCGACAGAGATCGCACCGCAGACAAAGAAGCATTTTGGGATAATTATGATAAGATCTTCGGCAAGAAGAAGGAGGAGCCTGCACCCGTAGAGACTGCACTGACTCAAGAACAGATTGATCGCAAATTACGAGAGTGGGGCATGATGTATGATTGCCTACAGAACATTCAAAACTATGAAGCACCTTTAGAGGAAGCTAGAGAGCTTCTAAAACAAATAAAAATTTCTTGACAAGACTGGTCAATGCGAGTATAATATACGCATAAACCAGATAAATAGGAACAAAAAAATGAGCAGTACAAATATTAGTAATTTTGAGAAGGTTGGTGACTTTATGGAGGCCTTCGGTCAAGAAGTTCTTTATATACCCACTATGCCAGATTTTAACCTCGCGGCACTACGCCTCGACTTGATAGAAGAAGAAGTACAGGAGTTACGAGATGGGCTTGGTAAAAAAAGTATGTTGGAAGTTGCAGATGCACTTACAGATATTCTCTACGTTGTATACGGAGCTGGTCATGCCTTTGGCATTGATCTCGATGATTGTTTTCACGAAGTTCATCGCAGCAATATGACTAAGCTAGGTGAAGACGGACGACCGATGTACCGAGACGATGGTAAGGTAATGAAAGGCCCGAACTACGAGGAGCCTGATCTTGCCCAGTTCATACTCTGAGGTAGTAGAGGCACTTGATAAGGTCTTTGAGATACTGCCAGAAGACCTTCACGACTTTGCAAAGTTCGGAGAGATTGCTTTAGCACATGAGCTAGGACATACTCTCGTCAAGGGAGACAAAGGAGCTGATGCTAGGGATGCAGATGGCAAGCTCTACGAATACAAAGTCTCCATTACGAATCAATATAACTTCAACTTTAATGCACGATTCCCCAACTGGGAAGATAATAAAGCTAGAGTTGAACGTCACTGGGAGAATATTGAAGGAGCATGGATAGGTCAACGTGATGGCATGAAGATCACAGATAAAGCCTACGTTCCTACCAGTATACTACTTCCATACTTGCTAGAACACTTTGAGAGAACGAAAGGTTCTCAACTTAACAAAAACTTTAGAATGCAGAAATTTAAGGAACTAAACAATGTTTGAAGAATTTAAAACAGTAGATGAGAAACACGAGTTCGAGATCGTTGAAAACGGTTTCGTACTGAGAGTCAATGGTCGTGGAAAGCATGACGATTGGATTGCGAAAAGTTATATCTTTGATGGAGATGTTGACTTTTTCTCTGCCATTGGTACACTTGCTGAGAAGGATCGCACATAATGAAATACTTTGTCGTTGAAACCGTAGCTACTTACCATATGAAGTATTTGATCGCACAACCTGATGATCATCAACCTGAGTGGTGCATGGATACTGTGACCTGCGAAGAAGCTGATGATCTATGTCAGAACTTTCTCGGAGAGCAGATACTTGGCTATAAAGAAGTAGATGACAAACAACTTATAACTGAAGTAGAGAACAGCTACGTTTCTGAATGGGATGTAGAACAGATCAAGGAAGTCTTTGCAAAGGTAGTGAAGTAAGAATGCTTCAAGAGTTTGATGTATTTACGAAGCAAGAGAAGCTCTTTATTGTTACAGAGCTTCTAACTTCTCATACAGAATGGATGCACGCTAGAAGATTAGGTACAGAAGGTGTGTCTCTTAACAAATGGACTTATGATAGTTCCGAAACTATGATGTGCCTTCGTCTCGTACAGCGTAACAATGATCTAGAAGGCATACGGTGTTCCCCAGTCTGGGATTTCTTTGAACCCATCTTTCATCGAGTAAGAAAGCAAATGGGCCTACCCTTCTCTCATATTCTGAGAGCCAGTATAAACCTTACTTTTCACTCTCCCGACTTACATGGTACTGTTCACAAGGATCACTACTCTGTAACTCACAACAACATGATATTCCTACTCTCACCGATCAGTCAAGGAGGTACTTTCATCTTTGACGAAGATCAGAATATGCTCGAAGAGAGTAGTGCTACTGTTTGGTCTGCTACAGCCTTCGGAGGTTTGTGGCATGCAGCAGGGTTTTGTGCTCCCAAGGAAACTAGGGCAGCGATGGTAGTCACCTGGGAATAATCATCCCCTCTTCAAAAATAGTTTTTGTATGCCAGCTTCATGTTTCTACTTTTTGAAAGCAGTTTAGAACAATATACCTAAGCAAAAATTAGACCTTTACAGATTTCAAAAAGTGTGATAAAATATATCCTAAATTGATAGATACTAAGATCAATTACAATTCTTCACAACTAACTGCTAGTGAGGGACATAGTGATATTTATGCGATTGGAGTGGAATCGGAATTAAAGGAGATTCCATTCTCCAAACCCATAAGATTATTACGTTGTTGTCTCAAACTAGCAATAACCCCACAATGACTTCACGTCAATCATAACGATTACATGATCAATTGCTAATGACCATGATAATTTACTATCAACTAAGCTAAGGTCGCAATGACCTGTAACTATTCTGCTAAAAATTCGTTTTTTATTTACCACACTTACCATAATTTTGCACGATTCGCGATCATTCAAGACCGTATTCCTTTTCCACAATTTGTCCTAGATTATCCTTTGCCCACCATACTTTTCCTAGACAATAAAAAACCTCCAACCAGTTTCCTAGTTGAAGGTTCGTTGAGCACCCGTTGCGGGGTCAAGTGTTATTTACTTTTTGATTTGCTATGCACCCGTCGCTGCTTCCAGAGTTTTAAGCGTGCTTTTTGGAGCTTTCTCGAGACCCGCCAGATACTCAACCTCAACTCCAAGGTTCTCAGCAATGTTACACACGATCTCAGTTTTTGTGACAGGTAAGTGCCCACTTTTGCTTTTATAGACTGCTCTTTCATATACTCCCTCCCTCGATAACTTACCAATTATTGATTTAGTACTCTTGCCTAGCTCATCTGCTAGTTTTTCTACTGTTTTCATTGTCGGGTTTTCTTTGTAACCTGCTACAATATATCCCGTTTGCTCATCAGTGTAGTTCATAGCTAAATGGGTTCTCCTGTATGCCTAGTATTTTCATTATATTCTCTACGGGTGTGCAGTAGTGTTCCGCGATATCATAAATTGTCCAACCACTTTGCCACTTATCAAGTATATCATCTTTAATCTTCATTGAACATATCCTCTTGAATGG
>Ga0209092_10004579_pt1 | contig 11503 bp, 7 predicted proteins | sample FraStrMetagenome_FD_187446 | JGI IMG/M metagenome (GOLD analysis project Ga0209092, IMG submission 187446) | Marine eukaryotic phytoplankton communities from Arctic Ocean - Fram Strait ARC3M Metagenome (SPAdes) (version 2) | ecosystem: Environmental > Aquatic > Marine > Oceanic | place: Fram... | reverse complement strand
TTGACAAAACTGAAAAAATACTTTATACGGAAGTTTAAAAATAATTAAAATAAAATGAGTGATAATATAATAGGTAATAATAGCCACTTAGATAAGCCTACTTGGGATGATAATGTATGCTTTAACAACTTTGTAAATGAGTTGGCATCAGAGGTAACAGGGTCTTGTATGATTCCTATGAATCTTCCAAAATCAGAAGTAGAGAATATCGTTAAGAGAGCTAAGAAATGGTTCTATAAAAATTACGAGTATTCAATGAAAGAAAACTTTATGGTTTTACCTAAAGAACTTTTTAAGTCTAATCTTTTTAAATCTAGAAGATGCTTTACTCTTCCAACAATGGATCCAGTTACAGGTGGTGGGGAAGTTTATTCAGTATATGGATGTTTCGAAACCGGTTCAAAGTATGCAGGTGGAACAGATATTAGATTTTCACAAGGTGATTTTGCTATTGAAAGAATGATGTATACTGGAATGTTCGGTGGAGATGGTGTAGTAGATGCAGCAGAAAACCTACAATATTATGTAGTTAATGAAAGTTTCTTTGATATGGCTAGACAGATCTTAGAGAATCCTATAGGATTCCACTATAATCAATTAACACACGAGATTAAATTTACTGGAGAAACTCCTAATAGAGATATTATATTAGAAGTATATGAAACAATTCCAGAGTGTGCATTATTTGAAGATGAAGCATTCTTTAGATATTGTGCTGCAAAGATTAAAATTTCACTAGGACAAAAGTTAAGTATATTTGGTTTTGCTTTACCTGGAAATATAGAAGTTAATGCAGATGCAATTCAAGGTTTAGGTGAAGGAGAACTAGAAGCAGTTATTGAAGAAATAAAAACAGATGAAGGCACCGATTGGATGATGCATTCTTAATAGAATATATAGTTAAATGGAGTTTTATATTAAAGCAGACGGAGACCCGGGATTTGACCGAGCTAAATTAGAAATTAGTTCTGAGCTGGCTAGGTTAATGACACAGATAGAAACTATTCTTTTTACAAGAAGAGGTGATGTATTGGGAGATCCTGAATTTGGTGCAAACTTAGAAGATTACGTGTATTCTTTAAGCTATAATGACTATTTATTAAAAAAGGTAGTCGCTGAACAAATTTATAAATATGCGCCCTTGGCTAGAAAATTTAATGTAACTGTTGATGTCGATTTCACAAAAGAAGTTGACAGGCATGCAGTGTTTGTAGACATACGAATTGATAATAGATATCAGTTAGGAGTTTACGTATAATAAAACTAATAAAATAAAAATGGCAGATAATAATTTTTTATCAACATCTAGAATTAAAGTTGGAGAAATGATCGAAGACGTAAGATCCTATGTTACTAGGGTATACGGCGAGGTAGAAGGAGCTTTTACAACAGCTTCCCCCTTTTCACAACTACTTGATGTTATTTCGCAAATAGGTAGATTAATATTCTTCTACATAGAAGACGCAACAGTCGAACAGAATATTTTAACAGCACAAAACCCCGAATCAATATATGGTTTATCAAGACTAGCTGGCCATGATTCATTTAGAGGAGCTGCCGCTTCAGGTGAATTAAAACTAAGACTAGGTGTTTCAGGTTTAGAAGATATTGCAGGAGACGCACTAAACATTCCATCTAATGCTATTATAGAATGTAAAGACAATGGTCTTAAATATACTCTAAGAACTAGTAACGATCAATTTAGATTAGAAAAATCAAATTCTAATTATATCTTTATTCCAGTTATACAAGGTGAGTATGAATCTCAGAATTTAACCTCAACTGGTGAAGCTTTTCAATCTTTTAATGTTATAACAAAAAGCATAGTAGATCACTCACAGGTTAGGATAAAGGTTAATTCTAGTCTTTGGTCTAAATACGATTCTTTATATGATATGAAAAGAGGAACTCAGGGGTATCTTGTTAAAACGGGTATTACAGGAGGTTTAGATATTTATTTTGGAAATGGATCCTTTGGTGAAATACCCGGGTCAGGATCTACGATAGAAGTAGAGTATTTAAAAATAGGTGGTTCTATGGGTAACTTAAATGGTAGAGCTGATTTATCGTTTGAATTTAAAACTGAAGGAACGGATTCACTAGGAAATACACATGATTTAAATGAATTATTAGAATCTGAGTTTACGGTTGCACCTAAAATGGGAGCAAATCCAGAAGATATTGAATTAACAAGGTTAATTGCCCCACTACAGTCACATTCATTTGTACTAGCAACTCCGGATAACTATGAACACTTTCTTTCAAGATATGGCATGTTTTCTTACTTAGATGCATATAATACTACGGACGATGGATATTTAGACGATGATAATGTTATCTATCTGTTTATGTTGCCTAATACTCTTAAAAAGCTACAAAACAATAAAGATTATTTCAACTTAGATACTTCTGAATTCTTTTTTACAGAAATTGAAAAAGAAGGTATTATGGGTTTATTAGAAAAATCAGGAAGACAAATGGTAACTACTGAAGTAAAAATAGTAGATCCAAAACCACAATATTTTAGAATGGATATTAAAGTAAGATACTTTGAAGGGTATACTAAAGCTAATTTAGCTACTGAAATAAGATCAAAAATCGCAGAATATTTAATAAATATAACTAGAAGAGATAGGTTACCTAAATCTGATATTGTTGCTATAGTAGAAGCGATTGATGGAATAGATTCAGTTAATGTTAAATTTACTTCAGAAAAAGAAGAAACAGCTAGAAGACTAGGTTACTACATATCTGAAACAGTAACTGTAACACCATCAACCCCTGTATTATCTGACATAGGAAACGGTAAACAAAAAATGGTTTTCTTTAAAAGAAATGTAACTACATCCCAGGTTAACTTTGAACCAGGTGCTGCTCTTCCTGAAAATGTAATAAACCTAGATTCATTTGGCGATATTATTCTTGAAAAAGAAGAAGTTGCTCTATTCAGAGGAGGATGGTTAGATAGTAAAAATTTAATAGTACAAGACGAGGTTAAAACCGGAGAAAAGGCAGCAATGTCAATTTACTTTGATGAACCAGCCGTGAAGAACACTATATTTGCAAAAGTACAGGCAAAAAATAGAAAAGCAATATAATGAGTATTTTTAATAAACTATTTAAGAGTCGAAGAAAAAGACTATACTCAATTAGAGAAAATGCGTTTGATGATAGAAAGAATTTAGGTAATGAATATAGAAGTAACATTCTTAAAAATTCTATATCTAACCATATTTGGAGAAATAATCAAATGAATGATTTTGTTAATTTCATTCAAGAAATACTCGCTGACTGGGTTGATTCTGTAAATTATTTAAAAATTTACAAATCATATACCATGAAAAAGGAAGATAAAAAAATTAGATAATAATGTCATATCAAAATCTTAGATTTTTTGATAACAATTCTAACGAATTAAACTTAGAATATAACAGTGACCTGGGATATTCAGAAGGGACTGCGTTTTTACCTGAGATATCTACGGGTCTATATGAAACTCTTAACTTATATGTGTTAGAGGAAGTCAGAGACGATTTAGATAATCCTAGATTTGTACATCCGATATCAGCTGAAGTAGATAATACTTCTTTGAAATTTAAATTTACTTCAGAATACGGAGAAAGTGAAAATATCTTTTTATACAGTGGTAAAATGGTAAGAGGAGATCTTGAAGTAATTAAAGATAAGATGCAATTAAGTGAAATGAAACCTAGTACGCTCTATAGTGGATTAGATTCTGAAAACTTTAAAATAGTTTCACCAACTGCAGATATGCTACAACCTACGGCATGTATTGCAAATATTGCGCTAAGTTCTGAAATAGAAGGTTTTCATATTAGAACTCTAGAAATATTTGCATCTACTAATGGTGTAGATGTAAAGGTAGCATCTTTAAAAATATATGGTGAAGTTGTTGCAGAAGACGAAAGACTAAAGGACCTCTTAACTAACATGGCTCTTAACTTAGATGAGATGGATTATCTAATATTTAGAGATTCTGACATCAAAGACCTTGGAGTAGATTATAAAGTTTTAAATAGAAAAAGAAAAGAACTTTTATTACAGGCTTCTACTATTAAGCCGTTTATTGGTACATATAAAGCTCTACTAAACGTTATTGATTTTTATGGATATAATAATGTAAGTCTTAGAGAATATTGGTTAAATATAAATGAAAGTGCAGAGGGATTCGGTAAGATGATTGTAGTTCCTGTTGCTAATCAAACTGAGGTTGGTTTTTTAGCTAAGAAAAGTAGAAATACCAATCTTCCTAATTCTAACCAAAAGAAAACTTTTAGATTTTCATTAGCATATAGATTAAATGTTCCAACTGGAAGATTAAATGAATTTGATTTACCAGAAGTTGAAGAAATTACAGATTTCTCACCTGACGAAATACTAATTAAGTTATATGCTTTAAAGCGTAAATTACAGAGAGAGTATTTACCTCTTAATGCAAAGATCGTAGATATCACGGCTGAAGGAGATTATTTCGACGGAGTTAATCAAAGAGTATGGAATAATCAGCATCAAATACATGCGCAATATGCAGGACAAGATGTACATTATGATATTTTACCAGATGTTAAAACTATTTACATAGAAGATTTAAGAAAAGTAGATTATAGGTTAGAAGGAATTAATCAAAAAATAGAAGTATTTAATAAGACAGAGAGAAATGAATTAGAAGAATCTATAAGAAATTTTTATACCGAATGGTATGACGATGACATGACCTCCTTTAATACAATCAATGGAATTCCAATAGGAGCTCCTATTGTTTTAACCGGAACTTCCCTTAAAGATACATGGGATGATGCCGAGTTTACGTTTATTGATGCAAATGATACTGATGACGATGTTGCATTTCCAATTTATAATCCTAACGGAACCATAGCGGATAATAGTGAAAATCAGTTAAACGTTTCTGAATTACCAAATGACATAAACCCTAATAATGTTTATGATTCAGACCCAAATACTCCTAACATTCCAGAATGGAATCCGGCAGCCGCAATAGTTCCACAAGACACTTTCTTAACATGGGATGATTGGTGGAAAAGAAGTGTATATGAAATTGAATGGATAATTAAAGGTCCTAGAGGTTACCTTAAAACGATCAGAGGATCCGTTGACGACTGGTATTCTCTTCCTTTAATATTACCATATACAGGCGAATACGTAATAGATGTTGCATTTTGGGATTTATACAATGTTAGAAGTATTAGCCACAATAAAACGATAAATGTTAAATCGAAGAATATACAAATGTATGGTCTTTATCAAAAGCTTACTAAGGAATTAGATTGGGCAAACTATAATTATAATTGGGAAAAAGCTGGTTCTTCATGGGAATGGGGTAGAGAAAACCTAAACACTGTCGAAGAAAGCATAGGTACATATTATCTAACACTTGACAGGGCTAATTATTTAAATGATGAAGAAGACGGTAAAGAATTTTCAATAAGTAGAAGATATGCTGACCCTAATAGCGTCACTGGTTTTGCTGAAACAACAGGTGCATATCAATGGAAATCTTTAAGAAAACAGGCGTGGAATGATGGACCAACTACTTCATGGAATCAAACTAGAATAGGTGCTGATTTAAATTCATCTTTTAAATTAGAATTAAATGGAGACTTAAATGGAACTATAACAGTTTCGCAATTAGATACCTTTACGGGATTAGAAATAATAGAATCATATACGCCAACTGCAACATATCCTGCAAATTCACAGGATTTATCTGCTTGGAATAATTTACAACAGGAGATTAATAATTTAAATCCTAATCAATATCCTATCTTTACTAAATTCAATTGGAATCCAATTTATTTTGATTCAGACGGAAATGTTGCTACTGGAATTGAAGGAGTAGATGAATGCACATACATGCTAGTTGTTTCTAAGCAACCGAACGAAAGTTACGATTTTCACAATGCTACTACTACAACGGGATTAATAGATCAAAATAGCTTTGTAAAGTATCAGGCGTATAATCCTAACTTTAATGATACATATATCATAGACGATCATGACACTATAAGTTTATTAAATCATGTAACATTTTCTTATGATTTAACTAAAATGCCAGGTGTAATAGAGCAGAAATGGAGATTGATAAATAATAGTGTAAAAAAAGAAGATATATATTATGATAATCAGTGGCTGACATACCTATTCGATACGAAAGGAGAGTATAGTTTGGAGCTGGAATTAACTGATTTGAATGGAAATAAAAACATAACAAGAAAAAACATCTTAACAATTAAATAAAATGGCAAGTATTACTACAATTTTAGGGACACACAGTCTTTCTTCTTCAAGACTTACTATCAATAACAATTTTGATAACATTAATGAAGAATTAGGAACAATTGAAAATGTCCTAGACACGACACAGGAAACACTAACCTTATCAGGTGCAGTTTCTGCAGGTCAACTTTTTGTGAATAACGGGACGTTAGCTACACTTACAGTAGATGGATCTTCGTTAACATCTGGAGTTGAATCAACATTTCAAGAAAATGTTATTTTTGAGAAAGGACATCAAGTATCTATAATGGACACTGTTAACTTTCCAACTGGAATTCCAGTAAAAGGAGCATATCTTTACAATAATGCTAGTACCCCTATCTTATTAGGACCTTCTAATCCTGGACAAACTTTAGTTATCATTGGCCTTGCTCAATTTGACATTGACGCAAGTAATAATAATATTAATGGATATGACAGTCAGTCTAGTATAGCAGTAGCTATGAATGGATCTATTAGCCTTATAGGAGACTTAAACGGTAAATGGTATATTGTTGGTTCTAACGGAGCAACTATATCTTAATTAAAATAAAAACAATTAATTAGATGGCTACACCACTAATAAGGATTCCACAGGAACAGGGAGGTACGATGTATGCTTTTGCTAATGCAGCAAGGGATCTTACTCGTGCGTATTATAATCCGGATATTAATTTTGAATTTTCTAAATTTGCATTGCTAGACTTGCCAGTATATGCAGATTTTTCTTTAAGCGATCCTAATGACCCTCAATCTGGACCTAACTATATTAAGTATACGAATTTATATGAAGGTGGTGGTGGTGAAAATGCGGATCCATATAATGATACATCGCATGATGGTAACGGTAATGTTCATTTTGCACAAACTTTTCAAAGTTATGCTCTTAATTTAGAGAACATGCTTCTTAACCCAGAGGTTAATGACGATTTTGATGATGTTTTATTTCAAAGTGATGCAGAAAAAATATTCTTTAAATATTTATATCATATAAATGCAATAAGAGTTAGAACTGCAACTTCACAAGAAGTTTCAACAGGTTTTTCTAGAATGATAGAGTTAGATGACTCTACACAAGCTGGTTCCGAATATAGTCAAGTTATAAAATACATTGGAAATATAGATGTAACTAACGATAAGAATTATCAAGGACAGCAATATAATGAAATATTTGTTAATGTTCCTTCTTCTGTAGGATATACTCCTGAAGTTTTATTAGAAACATCTAAGTTTAATACTAATAATATTAAATTTAATCCGGGTTCTGAAGTTGAAGGAAGAACAAGTGATGACATTCATCCAAATCATCCTCTTTTAGATTTACAATCCTATGGTGATCAAGATGACGGAACTTATAATACTAACGAAAATGAAATTCCAACATTTGGAATTGACTTTAATGCCTCTGCATATTCTAAAATAATAAACGATCCTAAATTAAATACAGTATTAGACTATTCAAAGAGAGGTGGAGATTTTAGATTTAACGCAATATTAGTTTATTACGATTTATACTCTAAATCTAACATAGGTAATAAGGCTACTAACCTCTATGGTATAATCTTATTAGACAACTGGAAAGAAGATACTTCTAACGATGGATGGTATATTCCAGAATTAACAAAATATAAGCCTAACGAAGTAACTGGACTTAATGGTAATGCGTTTGCTCTTAAATTAAATCTTAAATTTAATTCTTCATTAGATAATGTAGGTATAGAGAAAAACGTAAACGATTATTCTACATTTTCAATGGATATTTTCCTAGACACTACTAGTGCTTTAGAAAATGCAGTTCAATTATTAAAAGACGCAAACCGCAGATATATTGATATCTCTAATAAAGTTGAAATGTTAGAAAGTTTCTTTTTGACTTCTGAAAATTTGCAAGGAATATCTACAAGATTAGACTTAATTGAAAAAGACGTTGAAAATGCAACTCTTAATTTCCAAGACGAAAGAAGTTTGCTGGACTTGATAACAGATAATAGTTCTAGGTTAAATCAGGTGATATCTGGTGTTATCCCTACAGAATTACAATATAATACTGACGTCTTAGAATCAGGTAACACAGGAGTCTCTGTTGACAAATCTAGCAGCGGTAAAGTTAAGATAAGTTGCGTAAATTATGGATATTCATTAAGCCCTGCTTATGTGTTCGATACTATTTCTAACATAAATGAAAGAATACTAGATATCAATGGTCCTTTTTTACCATCTGAATCTTCTACTAAAGCAGTTTGGCAAAGACTAAAAGAGTATGATAACTTAGTTAGAGTTTACACAGCCTTTGACGAGAGCTTTGATTCTAATCTAAATATATACCTAGACGATACTGTAACATCATGGAAAAAAGGACAAGTTGTTAGAGTAACTTTTAAAAATAAAATCAAAAACTTACAATCTAATTCTATTACAATGTGGACAGATAAAGAAGGTGGATGGTCTCAAAAGATTTCAATCTCAGCTTCTTCCCTATTAAGCGCCACTCCTTATATAGAAATAGTTTGTGTTGATGAAATAAACAAAACGTTTGAATACGATATTTTAAGATAATATGAGCGCTAGCAATTCTATATCACACTTACTCGAACAGTTTCTTGAATTAAATACTAATTCACTAGAAACTTTTGAGCGTATCAATGAGGCTATTTCTACAGATAAAGAAACAGTTACAATTGATCTATTTGATAATCGCACCGGTGAAATGACTGCGATTCAAATTCCAGCATTTGGATTTTTGAAAAGAGAAATTGAAAGACTTGATAAGAATTTAACAGCAATAAGCGGCATAGACACTTCAAGTGCTAATGTTAAACTTAAAGATGGTTCTTATAGAAAAATACATACTTCTAGATTAAAAGGTCCTTCGGCTCCTATAACATCCTTAGCAACTCCTAAGGAATTTAATACTAAGCTAAACGATTTCTTTGAAGATTTTTTAAATCCACTATTAACAATTAACCTTGACGTTAAAGGTCAAATTCCAGTAGACACTGAAAGAGTGTATACTGAGAGATTTATATTCGATGACGAAGATGCTACATCTTTAGAATCATTTGACGAAATTTACAAAGGTCAAAATGACGTTAACTATGAAAAGTTTGTAGCTAAAATTAAAGAAGACGGATTAAAATATAGAATTGATGCAGAAACCGTAGATATGCCAGTTAGGTCTATTCAATATACGGGTTCTCTTGGTGTATTAAAAGTTCAAAATGTTGCTAAGACAGCTATTGTTGATGGTGTTAGTCAAACTAAGACAGTTAAAGTATACACTCTAAATAAATTAACATATTCTGACGCAAATAAAATAATGAAAGACACTGAATCTTTAAAGATAGGTGATTCATTAGTTGTAAATAACAAAGAATATAACACAAGGTATATAATAAAATCGATAGATGCTTCAACATCTCAAGTTGAACTATCATTACTTGAAGGATACGCACCTATAAAAATAGGTTCAGATTCTTTAAGAATATACAAAGACATAGATTTATCAGTAGAAGTTGAAATTAAAGTTGGATTTAACGAAAGACAAGTTGTTTTCGTTAAGCCAATTGACCCTATTTCTAAAATACCTTCTACGGATTATTCACCCGGTATTGCATTTTTCTCAAACGAATTAACAATTCAAGATGAAGAAGGAATAGTTACTACCCTTTCTAAATATTATAAAGAAGAAGTCGCTGATTTCGGACAGTTTATAAAAGCTTTAAAGGTAGATTATATTCCACCTGCTTCGGTAGGATTAATTCCTGATTCTCCTGATGTTATAGTAGATAACTTTAAGGTAACTCAAATTAATAAACACCTTACTGAAAATGCTACAGTCGAAAAGGTTAAAGCTATTAAGTCTGAAAAGATGGCTGCAAAGCAAGTTATTAAAAAACTAGACGGAACTATTAAAAAGAAACGTTTATTAATAGCTACTAAAAAGTTTTCTTCTAAGATAGAAAGAAATAGAGAAAAGAATGAGCTAGTTTCTTTAGTTAGAGAAAAAGCAGCTGAAACTAAAGTATTTTCTTCTAGTGTTAGTGAAATAAAAGCTATCGCAGAATCAAACGAATTACCAAAGGTTTCTCCTAAATATAGAGTAAGAGGTTTTTGGTCTATCCCTGATGCTAAGAAAGTAGGTGAAGAAGTATCACAAGAAGTAGTTCAGTTCTGTACAAGATACAGATACATTTCTTCTACGGGTAAAACTTCAGTAATAGAGCAAATTAAATTTAATAAAAAGACTGCTGCTTTTTCTAACTGGGTTGAAGTGAAAGGTCCTATTAGAAAAAGAGAAAAGCAAGCTGATGGAGGTTTTAGATGGATTATGGAGTCTGAAGAAGATGCAGAAGCAATCAACTTTAACTCAATAGATCTCCCAATTAGACCAGGCGAGAAAATAGAACTAATGGTAAAATCTGTTTCTGAAGCAGGTTTTCCAACAACACCAGTTGAATCAGAATGGTCAGAAATTATTACTATTCCATTTCCAGAAGGAGAAATTGCAACTGATGGAGCAAACACCTTAGTTAATCAAAACGATTTAGATAATGTAAAGGTAGAAATTAATGATGATTTAGAAGCACAGGGCTTATTTCAACATTTAGATTCCGGCTTTACATCTAACGATACATTTTTTGCACATGGTGCAGATAGCTTAGCTTCTGGTTTTTTAACTGGAGAACAAAGCCCTATTAGCGTATATGATAAGTTATTAGAATTACAAAATCAATTAGAAAGATTACAAGCTAAAGTTGAAGGTACTGTTGGTGAGCTAATGATTAAAATAGTAGACGAAGATGGAACTGCAACGATAGTTAAAAATAATACCAGTGCTAAAATATTTGCAGGGTATTATACAGATAACGCTCCAACTGGTGAAACTAAAGGGTACATTGTTACTAAAAACTTTAAAATAGAATTACATAACAGTAAAGCGTCTGATCTAGAATTATGTGCTAGAATAGTAGGAGACTTAAAGCAACCCGCATACGTATCTACTAACACATCAGAATACGGACTTGGTATTATAGACATTGATACTTCTAATGAACAAACTGGCGCCTTTGGCCCAGATGATGCTATAGCAAATGATGCATATTATACAAGTGAAGGAAGATATGATCAAGTTCCTGTTGTTTATCAAAACCTAACGGGAGATGGAAATTCTTATAATCATTTTTCACCTTCACCTGAACAGTCTACTCAA
>Ga0209092_10004578_pt1 | contig 11504 bp, 11 predicted proteins | sample FraStrMetagenome_FD_187446 | JGI IMG/M metagenome (GOLD analysis project Ga0209092, IMG submission 187446) | Marine eukaryotic phytoplankton communities from Arctic Ocean - Fram Strait ARC3M Metagenome (SPAdes) (version 2) | ecosystem: Environmental > Aquatic > Marine > Oceanic | place: Fram... | reverse complement strand
AAGTCGTAATTACCATCAGTCATCGAGGATCAGATAAGGAGTAATAGCAATAATTTCGTTATCAAAACATGCATTTTGCGTCAATGTTTTCTTTATTTGTGAGAAAGGAGCTTCCATATATTTGTAACATGTTATCATGAAAAAATTAACAATGTGTGAGAAAGTATAACAAATTAGTTGCAAATTATATTATATAAACGGCCCCTTCTCAAGGAGCCGGTCTTAGCTCAGGGGTAGAGCGTTCGATTGCAGTTCGAATGGTCCTGCGTTCGATTCGCAGAGGCCGGTTTCTTTTTTTGCCAATAATATTTTTTTCATCATAGTCAATGTAGGTGTTTTATGCTTGTCTATTAGTTTTCACTGAGTTAAGAAAATCAATACAAACAATTACAATCCTATGCAGACCGTTTAGTTAACATACACATGTACAACTTTTATTTTTATATTTCACCGCATAAATCTTGCATCGCAGGAACCGGTCTTAGCTCAGGGGTAGAGCGTTCGATTGCAGTTCGAATGGTCCTGCGTTCGATTCGCAGAGGCCGGTTTATTCCTCCAATCAAGCTTTGTCTACTTCTACAGTTGATAGATATTTTTGTACCATCTAAATAAAAAGTTCGTATGTCTATTTGTTTTACAAGGAAAATCCATCACGTAGATAATAAAATCTTGTAGCATTTTCAATTCTCTAGTAAATGTGCATTATTGAATTCCATATTTTTCGACATAATTCTCGTCATATAGGAACTGGTTTTAGCTCAGGCATGAAGCGCTCGATTGCAGTTCCAATACTCCTGTGCTCGATTCGCAGAGGACAGTTTCGGCCATGAAGTCAACTTTTATGTATCAATTGTTGCAGTCGATTGATTATTTCTCTCTACTCTTGTATCAGTTATTTACCACATACTTATTTAATAAGATTTTGTGCATATTCAATGAACATCGTACGTCTATTTGTTTCCATTGAGTAAGAAATTCCAGACTTACAAGGACAATCCTACACGAAGCTAATAAATTTTGTAGTATTGTCAATTCTACTACATTACTGAATTTTTGTAGATATATTCAGACTACATAAGGAAGAATACATTGTTAAGAGATGACTTTGGTAGTTGTATCACTCTTGTAAAACCCTAGATAATCTCTTCGCTTGTTGTAAAATGGGTCTGGAAAAGATAACAAAAATTTGATAAATTACCGGTACATGTATCTGTGACAGCTTATGTACGATTCATTCACTCTTTCCTTAATTACCAGGAATGTTGAATAAAGTATAAAAAGATTGTTGCATCTATTTTACTCCAGTCCTCTTCGTAAAATGAATAGGAGAGAATAATTTAGGCCTCTCGATATACGAAGTTGAGCTTACATTGGCATAATCGTAAAGGTTTGTGTCTCAATCATACTAATCCCATCAATACCTTCAAGCTTCTTCAAAAAGTCGGCTTCAGGTGCAAATTTCTTCTCTTCCCAATCTCCGAACTTATCTGCTGACAAACTTGTCGAAACCTTGAAATCTAGACATCCGCCGCAAACTGTACGGGTTACTCCGGTCACTCCTTCAACGGCTTTCACCTCGGCCAACACAGATTCTAACGCTTTTTGCGCGGCTTGAAGGGAAGCTAATATGTAGAAAAACGATATAAATGAGTTAAATACTGCTAAGATATCATTCAAACTGATAAGGCTCATATAATGTTACCTTTGTCATCATCATCGGTCCATTTGCAACGCCACTCACGGGCAATGGTATCAAATTCTACTCCCTCAGTAATGGTAATCATGCTGGCAATTTGATTGCGAATAAAGGGCGTATTTAAAGGTGTTCTGCGAGTAAGAAATGTCCTGGAGATGGCCAACATTGCTTTGCTAAATGCTGAATCATTGAGAATGATTGCGACGGGAGAGAGAGTTTTTTTTCAGAAGATCAAAGATATTACTTGCATACACGCCTAGGACACATGTACTCGTACGCTTGGTCGTTCATGCTGCATGAAGCATGAGCATGAGTGATATTTTCATCTTCGAGAGATAAAGTGCCATTCATGATATGCATAGGAACGGTATGAAACCTACTCGTTAGATGCGAACACCAGCATTTATAATCACCAGTGTACATGGATAAATAATGAAATGTCCGAGCTCCGAGAGAGCCATGGAAGCAATATATTTTCAATTTTGAAACTTTCAATCTCATCACGCTACAATTAGACTGAAATGAATTGTCACGAGAAGCAAGTCTATAAAACTTCGTATTTTTAAAACTGAAATCGGGAAACGGGTGAAAGACGTATAGTGAATTCTGAATTGGTGGATTCTTACTTTTGGTTTGCTCAAAGATTGTTAAAGTACTTTTTCTAAGAATGAGCTCATAGTTTACGCAAGATCAAACCAACTTCAAACAGATGATGTTATTACAATCAGGGCAGATATCTAGGGACCCATGCTTACATTTTAGGGCACTTCTTTCCATTGAAAAATCAAATGATTCCGTAAAGGCACGAGTTACATCAATAATCCGAAAAGCAGCAATTGAAAAAGTCAAAGTGCTAGTTCATAACTTTTTCCCATAACTTTCTTACCCAAGTCTTTGTTTTTTCAGTTTCCACTTCTTCAACTAAAGATTTATACTTAAAATTCTGGCGAATGTTTTTGTCAGACCACATTCCCCATTTTTCATGTATTGCTTTAGCTTGGTTCTCTTCTAATATTGAAACAAATTTAACGTCTTTGTCGATATCTTTTGAAGAGGTGCTTGCATACTCAATGTCGTAACCATCCAATACTGTGTACAACCCATTTTCCAGGTCGGCTCGACCGTAAAGAACAAGAGACGAAGCCAAGTCCTTTCGAAACATTGCCGTGCCTGGTCTATATGTAATATGCCCAATAATTGAAGTCTTCTCCTCAACCATTGTCTTTTTCTCCTCCAAGTCACTTGGGAACCTATTGTTCGGACTTGGACTGCGAAGCGATAATAATTGAAGTGTTACCCTAGATCGATCCTCCGCCAACCTCTTTAACCAAGCGCCATCCTCTTCCTTTCCAATTTCAACTGAATACGGTGGAGGACTGACAACACCAGCTATGAATGCATTATTTAGTATAGATATCGAAGAGGAAGATTGAATAGTTTCTCTCGTTCATACCTATTTCCGTACATAGTAAATCGTTTCGGCTTCTAATCGAAGATTCATTGGCGTACTTAAGGCCAGTAAATGAATCGAAAAGGGAACGGGATAGGCACCGCTCCAAAGGGGTCAAATGCCTCAAAAGAAGTCTGATAGGATGACACTCAAGATTCTTTGCTACATCATCACGAACAACATGTACAATTCGACAATGTAACTTTTTTCTTCTTTTAAAATAATATGCTGGTATTTTTTCTGCATCCTTGAACCGAAAAAAGAATGGCGTGTTTAACAACCCATACACACCAAGCACGGCTATCGACGAGAATGTAGCATATCGAAACAACAATTTATTTTCGTTAATCCAATCGCTTCCTGAATCGAACAGATTTCCAATCGAACTTTTTGTAGATTTCTCCTGGTCATCATCTGCAACGCTACTACTAAGAATTTTTTCCTGTGAAGATGACTCACTCTCACTACCTTCTCGATCTGGAACTACCATTTCATCTAAGAATGCTTGTAACTTCCGGTAATGAATGTACCTGCCCAGCTCGAATGGACGGGAAACATTATCTTTCAAGTGAGCAGTCCAGTGTTTGGAGTTTGGAGTTGGTGTCATGCATCATGCATCATGCAAGTACCGGTACCGGTACACACGAGCACACGAGTAGTAGCATGTGTTCCATCTGTGTTGCACTTGCAACCGATAGACACAAAATTAGCCACCGGCACCCAACGACCCACGAGTAAAGTCGCCAATTGCTGAAAAAATCGATATCACACTTGTCAATTTTCAAGAGCAACGGAGTGCAATAAAGCCAATATTAATAATCCAGAGGAAAATTAGAAAGAACGATGACTATTCCTGACCCTTTAATCACTGGATCTACTATTTATCTGTCACTTGCAATTGCTTTTGTTGCCGCAATATACGTTGGAAATTTGACGGGGAGTGTTTCGAAAGATAATGCTGGGTACGTGGCTGTAACGGTCTGAAACGTTTTTGGCTATTTAACAATGCTCACTTCTTTTTATACTTTTGATAGAATCGGATATGTAGTAGTCATCGTAGCCTTTTGTGCTATGTGGATGTTTTGGTGAGTTTCAATTGTTCGGATTTGAATTTATCTGTAGTAATTGCATCAGATTATTGTGGTGACAATGGGTTTGTCTAATCTCGTCTTTTCCTATTTTTAGGCTATGTGCTTGGTTGCACCAGTGGCATCCTTTGATCGTTCCAGAATATGAGGCTGATGATTAAGAGCTATAATGTACATTTGTGTAAATGATTGGTCCTTTTAATTTATACCTTAACATTCGAATGATTGAAGATGTCCTTCCTGGTTGGTAGCATTCGCGATGGTCGCATGTAATCTCACTAAAATCTATAGCGCAAGAGTTTTGAAAGAATACAGAATGTTTATGACGATAAGTGATAGTGCTGGAGCTTTGGAATGTGCGAATCTTTTCCGTATTTATCCAATGCGTTTTTGACTATCTCCTCCTTTGTTAACCAAGCGCACTTTGATGGGTCCTTGACATCTCCTCCGTCATAAGTGATGCGGAAATAGAATATCTTTTCACCCTTGAGCGTCTCCTCTGTGTTGTTTGTGGGGAGTAAACGATAATCAAACGCCATAGGTGCATTGCTCAAAGTATAAATCTCTAGTTCAGGCCCTGTAGCCTCCTTGATTGACCGTGTCACTGCATCGAGGAGGGTCTCACCTTCTCGTACGTCTGTCGATGGGAATGCCCACGAATCTCCGGATTCATCACTTTCCTTAACAGTCAAATATACTCTTTGCTTCAAAGCACGATCCAGCGTATTTATGTTTCCAGTGGCATCTGCTTCAGTCTCTCGAGGGGCAGGTTTGAACTTTTTCGGCAGAAGTTTCAATGCATCTTCAATAGTTTCATTGGGATCAGTTTCTGACCATAGCTCATAAAATGGATTTCCTTCCGGAAATTCCGGCCCCCAATTGTCTAAATACCTCCTCAGTTTTTCATATTCCAGTCCCCATTCAGGCTCATCTGGGGTCACAATAGGCAACCGCTCCAGCACAGCCCCAACTCGAATATTCCACTGAACCCCTTTCCTATTAAGAGCATCATATTCTTCCTCAAACGGACCGAAGAACGCTTGAAATTCCGCCTTTTTTGTCCCTCTTTTTCGATTTCTACGATGCGCCCTTCTACGAGACTGATTAGCTCTTCTATCATCCCACATCTGGCGACGCTTCTCCTTAGCAGCTGCCTTCATTTCGACATAGGTCATAGCAGGCTCCTCATTAGCGGACAACTTTTTTGATTTGCCCCCACTTTTCTTCGCCAGACATCTCCTTTGTACATTTAACTGGAGCACGGATGCATTGCGAATGAATCTACTACAACTAGTAGAAGATAGTAACATGTTCATCGTTGTGCGTTCATCAATCACAACATTCGAGAAACTCGAACTAATCACAATAGATTGTGTAATGTATATGTGAGCGGCGATGGATGATAGATAAGAGAGATGATGGTATACATTTTCAAGCTACGGTAGATTGGCCTCTCACCTCTCACTCTCTGAATCGAGAGAGCAAGCACCACCTATGAAATTAATGATGGTCCGTCTCCGGATATATATTTAGCTCATTATGCGAATTTACACATGGACAGACCAAGTTGCCAAAATACATATTCGATATATCACACAATCATAGGAACCATGACAAACACCAACCCTTTCCAACAACAACAACAACAACAACAACAACAATTAATACCACCGTTTTCAACAAACAGTAGTAATCCATTTCAAAACAGCAATGCCAGCAATCCATCATCCAATAACGGTAGCTTCTTTGGGAGATCGAATAATGTAGCTGCAGTTACCAGTAGTAATCAAAATAATAACAGTAGTAATAATGCTGGCAATTCATCCTGGCCTAGTGCAACCAATAATGCTACTACTACTAATACTACTACTACTACTACTACTACGGCTATGAGTCAAACTGATGCTTTAAATCCTTTTCAAGCGAATCGGAATGACTTTGCAAATGTTTCGAGTAATCCTTTCGCAGCTTCGACGTCATCCATGTCGAGTAGTAACTTGGATCCTTTTGCACAGCAACAGCAAGGAAGTTTGAACGCTTCGACTTCTTTTAGTGTTGCCAATGTTTCTCAGCCGTCGCTGACGTTTACTTCTTCTTCGAATGTGAAGAGATCAGTGCCGACTGGTGATGGTGGAATTTCAAATTCTGGTTTTGTTGGTAAAAGTTTCAATGCAAACACTCCTTCGTCTTTTAAGCCACGATCGCAACAAGAACAGAAGAACGATAACAGTGCATTTGCTCCCAATAACCAACAGTGGACAAGAAATCCTATGAACGATTCAAATGCTGCAGATTATACCGAAAATTCGGCGACAGTCCTACGTGTTGATGCCCCTGCGTTTGTTCCAGGCCAAGGAATACAGAACTATAATGATCACGGAAGTGTTCAACCAACGAACAAGCACCAAAAATTGGAATTAGCTCAGGCGAAGATTGCGCAGCTCAAAGCTCGTCTTGAGGCCAAAAAAGCTCAGCAAGCAGCAAAAGTTGAACCAAAAGAAACCCCTTTTAACAGTAATGGAGGAGATCGAGAGAGTACTGCGAAAGCAAACATACGAGGCTCGAGTCCATATAATTTGAAAACAGAAGTAGGAAGCAAAAACAAATCACAAGAAGCTCCACTTATTCCGAAGAAACCAAAACACATTCTGAATCCAAAATGTTACACGATGTGCCCTCTGACTGAGATTCAAACGCGCCAAGAGAATAATGAGATTAGTATTCTTGAACAGTTACATCCGGACGTATTTCCCTCATCCTTTACTTTAAAAAATACGTGTGTTAAGAAGTTTAGGCGTTCAGCCGCCGATGTCGACCTCGCTGTAGACAATGAAGTTCGAAATCCCATAACATTGGAAAAATCAATGGCTTTCTTAGAGGAATATGTAATGGAGAGAGACAGGCAAGGTCCAGATCCAAGAAGTCCATCAAACAGTGTTCCTGATCCTCTCGATGTGTATCAGTTTATGTGGGACAGAACAAGAATGTTACGCAAAGATCTCTTGCTCCAAAATGTGCCTCAAATGACAAAGCATGCAAGTAAAGTGAAAGTAGATATCGATACTATCAATATTGCGATTAGGGTACATGAACGTATAACAAGATGGCATGTTTTGTGCGAACACCAACTTTCGCATTTAGAAGATTGGAAACAGCAGTCAAACCAAAATATCATGGAACTTGGACAATGTTTGAAGAGCTTAAACATGTTGTACGATGAGAGGAAGCGCCTTCTTTTGACTGGTGCCCGATGCAACAACGTTGTAAGTGTAAGAAGAGGCCGAAATTTGTTTTGAACTTTCTTCTCACCTATTTTTTTCAAGGAAAAAAATTATGGATGTGTACATGAAAATATACAAGGGCCTGATCCTGTCGATTACAATGGACGTCTTCTACAGAATATTTCATCGTCCGAATGTATAATTAGCAAAAACAGTAAAGGTATGTAAAATGTTTTATGAAAATGAAACGAACAAATGCTCTAACACCGTTAGAATTCCGAAGGTGATGGAACGAACGAGTCTGAGATGAGGGGTCTTTATATTTTATTGATGTTTGGTCAAAAAACTGACTTTAAGAACTTTCTCATTACCTTACCCTTCGAGATTTTTAAGAGCCGTGACGTAAAACTTGCGTTAGAGGTTGTCAATTGCATTCGCCACTCTGACTTCGGCAAGTTCTTCAAACTCCTTCGAGTTCGTTGCGGCTTTTTGTATTCATGTATTATGTATAAGGTATGTAGGTCCGATAGAAGTCTCTTTTCCAAACAAGAATATGCTCTTACCCCCCTCCCTCTCATCTTTCTGCGCATTCCTTTATCAGCATGTGTCGCAAATGAGGAAGAACGCTTTGAAAATCATGTCCAAAGTTTATGGCAGAGTAGCGAATGAATATCCTCTGGAACGACTCGTCCATCTTTTGTGTTTCAATAACGAGTCTGAGGCTTTGAATACTTTAAAGTATTACAAGGTGCCTCATAATCCACTTGACAAAATTGTACATTTTGAATATTCAAAGTTTGATGACGCTAAGCAAAAGGTTCGAACAGCGAAAATGTCCGTTGTCGAAAATAAATCGAATTTCACGAGGCTTGTTATCTGCAGAGGCGGGTCAAAAAATGATATGGTGAAAGGTACTAGTGTCAGTGAAGATGCGCAAGTCGCTGAAATGGAAAAATCCTTAGCAGACTCTTTACTGAAACAACAGCAAATGATTCTCCAAAAAGAAAAGGAGTCGGAAAGAATGGGTATCAAAGAAGGAAAAGTTTCTAAGGTATTGACTTTACTTTTTGTTTTGAAATACTTCGTTCCGAGTGTACTCATATTTCTTTCGCGTATTTGGACTCGTGTCGTAATATAGCTCGAACTAAATAGGCAAGTAGTAAGAGAGGCTGTGGAAGGACAAAATGTAAAGAATCTTGAGCACGAATCTTTCCACATGAAGCAAGTAAATAAGGGACATTTGCAAATACAGCATGAAGGGATGCTTGAGAATGAGCGACTTGCACGTTTGCGAGAACAGGAAAGGTTGAAACAGGTTGAAGAAGCGCGTAAACGGAAGGAGCAGCGAGAAATAGAAATGCGCACGGAACAAGCACGTATACGGAAGGAGCGGCAGGAATTAGAAATGCGTGCCAAAGAAGCGCGTATACGTAAGGAGCAACTTGCGGAGGAGGCTCGTTTGCAGAGAGAAAGAGCAGTGGAGAAGGCACGAGCAGAGAGAGCTGCAAATGAAAATCGCTTAAAACGAGAGAAAGCGGCAGAAGAAGCACGCTTGGAAGCACGACGTATCGTTGAGGAACGAAAGACCAGGCAGAGATTGAAAGTTGAAGCAGAGAAAAAAGCAAAATTGGAACGTGATCGAATACAAAAACAGATTAGCGAGAAGCTACAAAGACAACGAGAAGAGGTAATGTTGACGTTGTCGCCTCTTTATGTATTATATTGTCCTGTGTTAACAAATATATTTTTATTTCTAATTTCCAGGTAGATGTTTCACGCACGTTGTTTTATATGAAATTTTGGAGAAATCACCCAAAAGTTGTTGCGAAAATACATCGTGAAAAGATTAGACGTTCACTTGAGAAAATATCAACATTCGACGATGACATAAGGCAACCTGATGGGTTTCAATTTTTAAACGACAACGTAAGCTCACATTATCTGAGCAAAAGCGTAAGATCGCTCCATCACTACATCTCTCGTTTATCGAATAATTTGAATTTCTTTAAAGTTGAAGATCTTTTTATAAGAAGAGGCTACGAACATACTCTATCTTTGATTAAAGTAGCCGTTGTTTTGCCTCAGAATCATTACCTCAATTCCTCCACCCAAAATTGGATTGATTCCCGTGTAAGCTTTGGTGAGGCGCGCGGTGATCAATATACTAAAGTTTGCTTTATAATAGTTGAATCGTTTGATAGTCTTGCTGGCTGTGACGGGGCCTTAATGATTCAATACTGTGTCGACAATGAAATTGAGATGCCAATCTACGACAATGAAATACAGAATTATGTAATGAATAATTTGCGCTACTGTACTTTAAAAATATCTTCTTGCGAATCAAATGATGAAACAGATGAAGGCATGTTTTGTATCCGATATGGGAATCACGATTGTTTTGATAGCATACTTATGAAGAGTATTCGTTTCTTATGTCAGTCGACAAACCACCGAAGGCTTGAATACAACAACTTAGCGGCTCTATTACTCAAGATTCTTCGGAATTTTATTTGTGATTACAAGATTAGACGAATAGGTGCGATTGCGGAACAAACGTTGAGAGAAATTAAAGATGTATCAGAAAAGATAAGCTCGAGTTATTTTGATTTCCCAGCAATAGAATTTACGACAGAAGATGTGGTTGAAAATTATTTCATAAATTCATGCGGTGATTCAAATCTATCGTTGTTTTGGAAGGCTGATCTTGAGTCTGCGATAAAGCAGTTGGCTACTTTATTTTGTGTATCGCATGGGTCATCGGACGAACTATTTCTTTCGTCCGTTTGGTCTTCAGCGAGAAAAAATGTGAGTGAGGATGTGTTCAAAAGTAACGAATTTAATTCATTTATCTAAGTTTTACTTCTGTAGATGAAGATCACATTGTCCGAATTTCAATTTCAATCAGTTGAAAAGGAAAAGAAAAGTTTGTTATATACCATCTTGAGTGTAATGCAGTCTGATGAGAAGTTTAAAATACTTTTACCTGAAGGAAGTTCGAAGACCATTGAATTAATCGTTATTGAAAACTTACGAAAGAACTTTCGATATTTGCTGCCCAAAGAAAAAGTTGGGGGTGAAAGATCTCCTTTGATTGAAAAATCGAAACGTAAGCGAGAAAGTAATAATCAGAAATTAAGATTACAGATTCCTAGGGTAGACGACAATGAAGATCTCATAAAGAAGTCTACCTTTGAGGAGCAGTCTCCGAAGCATACACTCTTTGATGATTTCATTGGCGTAAGTGATACTAAGTTTGGAATGATAGAGAAAGATACTCTTGGTCAAGTTCGATCGACAACTTCTGTACTTAATGAATTAGACGAAAGCACAAAATTTACTAAAAGATTGAAGGCCATTGCAACAGAGCAAGCAACCTACGATTTTTCGATTGGTGGATCTTTTTTGTCAGAAACAATAAATACTTAAAACGAATTACAGGTGTTATATACGTTGAAAATAGATTATGATCAAAATCAATTTTCTTTGGAGGATATCTCTTCCTTTGTAGAAAAATCTAAAAGAGCGGAGGCAATGTCAAAAGCCGTTCCTAGGAGGAATTTAGCGCTACAATGAATTATCGCTCTGGTCGAAAGTGTAAAATGATATCGGCAAAGCCTCGCGATACCAGAAATTCCGTGCAAAAGAAAATATAGGCGGGCAAGGCCTTTCGCAGAGGGTGCTTCCTCCTCCTTGGATGTAAATGCTTGCTCCCGCGGAGTAACGAAAGGAGCATGTATGATGACGGGAGGAAGAGGGGTGAGGTTCGTGGCCGTCGCGGTTTGCTAGTTTGCTCATCATCGTTCATGTAGTTGTGAGGTAGTGGTGCTCGTGGAATTGTTTTGGGCTGTTTTCCGATGTCTGATGGAAATGGCAGAATTGGTCTAAACTGGACTTTGAGCGTTACAAAAATCCCAACTGCTGTAGATAAACTTTGCTGTACTTACGTGTACCGCGCGTACTCCGCCGGTCGTAGAGCAGTAGGATGATAAGTACCCTTTGTTCAGATGAAACTGCTGGCTAATCACTATACCATGTCCAAAGCAACTGTA
>Ga0209092_10004577_pt1 | contig 11504 bp, 10 predicted proteins | sample FraStrMetagenome_FD_187446 | JGI IMG/M metagenome (GOLD analysis project Ga0209092, IMG submission 187446) | Marine eukaryotic phytoplankton communities from Arctic Ocean - Fram Strait ARC3M Metagenome (SPAdes) (version 2) | ecosystem: Environmental > Aquatic > Marine > Oceanic | place: Fram... | reverse complement strand
TTGAGAATCTCTGCTGGGACAAGGCCATGAAACATGTTTTGCGGTTCGCGAATAGCCCATATCTTGGCTTTTTTAAACATATCGATGATGAGGCTTTGAATGCTTGCGTGCATACGATGGTAGTCAACATTGATTAGCATCGCACTCTTTACCATAATACCATGTGCATCGACCACTGTTGCATTACGTCCGATGAAGTGGTGTTCATCCGCAAAGGGTTGAAGAATGTGACTTGGTACCTAGAATGCAACGAACGGCTTCAATGAATACATCATTATTTAAAATTCCGTCTCTGTTGGGAAGAGCTCGTAGGCATTGGGGGCTGATCTCGTCCGTATTGTACCGTGAGAGGCGTTCCATGTTATGATTGAAGTGCTCTTCCTCGTTCTGGGTGTAGATTCGATCTAGATGTTCTTTCGTTGCGTCCTCTAGGTCTTTCGACAGGCACTGGGTAATTGATCCCTGCTTTATCTCTCCATACAGCGTAAATCCAGCAAAGCTCGAATCGTTGTGAAGTCTCGATGATAAGTTATTTTCGTGATCTGGGATCATTGTGTGATATTCGTTGCACATTGAGGTGAAAGCAAGATTGATTCCGTATCCGAGAGCGCTTTCATTGCGTGAGATGATTTTGCTCCACGGACCCTGTTCGGACATAAGGCAGTTTTCTCCTATCCAGTGTTCCACATAAAGCTTGTTTACTTTCCCATGAAGTTCCCATCATCGTGATGCTGGGGTAGTAAAGGAGGGATGCCGTCCATTACTCCTCCGATGAATTCGGCACATCTTACGTGACTGAGCTCTCTAACCCCCAGACCTCCAAGACGAATAGGAAGGTGAACTCGAATTTTGTTAAATGTGGATAGCTCTTCACTCTTCAAACTGAAGCACTAACCCATGAGTTTTGTCGATCGCTGAGTTGAGTGTCGTGCAGAACCCTTCTGTAAATTGAGGTGGTATATTTCTGACAAAATAATTTCCTTTGAACTGAAGGCAGTTCAGAATGAGGAGCCAGAGGCACTGACGCGATGGAATATGTCGGCTAGCAATCCTAGTCGGGTCCAGCAGGTTTCCAATTTCGAGCATGTTGCTTCTGATGCGCTCTCCTTTGGTTTTCAGCCGTTCCGTGACGAAGACTTCATTTCCGATTGGAACTCCATATGCACGAAGGCTAAATAGCGTCGTCCCATCTTCGCATTCTGTTAATCCCTCCGGAATATTAGCAGCCTCTCGTAGCTCGTGGTATATTTCGGATTTCTTAGACTCCTTGACATAACATTTCATTTTACTGTAGTTGAGCTTGAGACAGATTGATGCGAATCTTTCTTCATAAAGTTTGACTTCTGGAAAGGCGATCTCTGGAGGTCCGAGCATGTACGTATCATCAGCACCACTCAAGATGATACCGCCCTTTTCTTGCAGCGAGTCACGTGTGAATTTGTTGGCTTGGTTGATACCTATACAGAAGTTGGGCATGGCTTCCATATCACCTTGTTTGACACCTTCGTCCATCTGATATGTTGCAGCCTTCATAAATGGGCCATAGCCGAGTCCGATGAAGCCAGAGATCATCATATTACGGAAGTTGTAGTACCATAGAGGTCGAAGCTCGATGTTTTTCCATAACTCTTCTAAGTTAGAATGCCGTTGGATCTCTTTGAATGCATTCAAGATGTCTAGCGCGATTATGACCCAGTCTGGGTTGGCTTCCAGAAGAAGTGTGATTGCCATGATAAGTTGTGATCCGTCTCCATTCGTTCCCACCGAGAACTGACTGGGTTCGTACCCGGCTTTGATTTTGTTCATGTATGGTTTGTACAGAGCTTCAGTTATCACTTTCGTTATCGCTTCGCCTTTGCAGATTGGGCGACAATCCATGATTTCGTTGAATTCTAGGTCGGCAGCATCTTTCTTGTTTAGGGCTGTTAGACTTGATCCATTCCAGATCTGGTAAAAAACGGCTTGCGGCTCTCAAGCGGTCAAAGTGTACTTACGTACTTACTGCAAGGGTGTACATGTATGTGAAGAAGGATACGAAACACACTCGAGAAGGCTAAAATTGGTTCGCCTGTGAATAGAAAATGTTTTACTAACATTTTACTAGAAGGCCTCTGCGGGATTTTTCTTCGATCACTTTATCGCCAAAATACACCACTCCAACCAAATGCATACCATCCTTGCGTCCATCACTACAACAACATTAACAAATATCAAACCAATCATTGCTATACCTCCACGTAACACTGAGTGAACATTACGTGAGTGATTATTGTAAAAAGAAAGCACTTTAGATCTATTTGTATGCCTGTCAAAGTAAGGCGATCGTTGAATACTGTCTTGCCGGAGCAACTCCAACATTTTTCTAAGTCCTCGCTCAACACTCAATCTTTTCATGTTCTACTTTGCACAGTGAATCTGTGTCGCATCGAGAGTGGATTGGCATCGTAATTTGGATCATTGCGCTTTTCTATACAAAACATTGGTATTTACACATGTGGACAATCTGCTCGTGTCAAAATAAATACTAAAGTTTGTGATATACTTTTTTCTCTTTCAGACGTTTTAAGTAGGAATGTGTCATCTTTTAAAGTAGAGGACAGAAGCAACTGCCTCTGTTTTAGATTAGGAAAAAGACCTTTTGAAATACCTTGCTAGACAGAACGTACTCGATTTGCTTCACAGATAAATGGACGTCTAGGAGTACCTTCGGATTTAGACAAATGTTCAATTTTCAAAATGTGCAGCATGAAGATGTCTGAACTATCATCTACATATATTAAGCTTTCTTTTTTTGACATCAATCGATACGAAGGTGGAAAATACTTATACTTGCGAAGGTATAAGTAATGTTAAACGTTTAACACACGTTCAGGAAAGAAACAGAGATTTAGAGGAAATTAATAAGAAATTATATATGAAGGATGGTGTGTGGAGATCAGTACTGTGTACCATCCATATATATCACATGGTGCTACAAGAAAAGTGGTGCAATAAAATAAGACATAGTTCTTGTTGTATCGAATATTTCACCACTTACTGCTCTCCACGGCAACAAAAAAAATTTCCAATCATCAACCGTAAACTTTGAACCATTGACACTTCGACGGCATATCCTCACACTCTCAGCATATCCATATATATATATATATCACATGGTGCTATAAGAAAAGTGGTGCAATAAAATAAGGCATAGTTCTTGTTGTATCGATGATATTTCACCACATACTCTGCATAATATATTATTTACTCACTACCGTGCGAAATTTGTGATTTATTAACGGGTACCTACAAAACAACGATGGAACCAATTTGATCTTGTACTTATGTTCCTATCTGATATATTTGTGTCTTTTATTGTTGAGGTGAGGCAGTGAATTTATTGTAGTGGGAAGGGGGAGATGTGCCATTGTTGCTGAAATGAAATGCCAGTGTTGACTTCCTAGTAAAATTGGGACGTTACAGAAAAGTAGATCCCGCAGAGGCCTTCTAGTAAAATGTTAGTAAAAAAATTTCTATTCACAGCCGAACCCTATGTGCGTGAAAATGTGTCGTTTCGTACCCTTCTTCTTCTACACCCTTGACTTACTGGCGTAGTGATATTTGATATTTCGTGTTCCGTGTATTCATTGAACAGATTTCACAGTGCATGTACGTTACGGGCAGACATATGAAACTTCTTCACAATTTGATGATTCAACCGAAATACTTACACGTGTAAGTTGAAGTCAAGCTTCGAGACCAACTCATTTTTCATTTTTCATTATTTTCTCTTGCTTCTTGCCGCAAGAAATTCAGATCCACTTCAAATTTATCACGTGAAGCTTTCCGCTTGCCTCGTCTCATCAACTATTTGCGTACTACTATCTTTTGTGACGATCAAGTAAGAAGAAAACAGCAATACAATGAAGTTTACTACCGCTGCCCTCGTCCTCTCCAGTGCAACGGCATTTACACCGATTCACCAACAACAGAAAGTGACATTTCATAATACAGCTGTTGCATTGAACGCAGTAGCTATTGAAACCCCGTTGGCTCCTCTTACGAAATGGGGCGAACAAATCAGTGATGCCATTTCCCTTCAAAAATCTGCTAGGAGTGCTAAGAAAGGATCTTTTCCTATTCTGTTCACTCCCGAGAATGCCAATCTTGTCAATGCCTCCACGGAAGAAGAGTTGAATTATTTCAAAGAAAATGCTGAGATTTTTCGCCAAACTATGGTTCAGGATGGAGCCGTGCACATTAAAGGATTCCAACTGATGAAAACTCAAGAGGGATTCCAGTCTTTTTATGAAGCAATTGGTATGGATCCGTGCCTCGACCCCTTGCACAGTGTCAGTGCTCGTCCGACCATCAATGGAGAAAAGGGAAGCCCAGTGTACGAGGCTGTCAACAAGGAATCGAGGAAAAATTTCTTTATCGGCATGCACAATGAGTTTGTCGGTACACGTGCCCCTCGTGCCGCTGCTTTTGTATGTTTCAAGGCAGCGGAAGTTGGTGGAGAATTTTTGGTTGCTGATGGAAGGAAAATTTTTGAGGAGATGGATCCAAACCTTATCGAGAAAGTTGCCAGCAAAGGAATCCGGTACAGTGTTATGGAATTACCCTTTTTTGGATTTTTGGACAACTTCCCCGAGGCGTTAGAAAAGCCTGCTGCTGGATTAATTCAGGGTTTGGCTGAATTTGCAATCAACGCAAAAGTTGACTTTGATGTAAAATTGTTGTGGGGTCAGAGTGATTATGATCAATCGAGAATTTTGCAGGCGCGTGCGCCTTCTCAGGCTGGAGTTCTTTTACATCCCGAAACTGGAGAACCGCATTGGTTTTGTAATGTTCACTCTCATTCCAGTAAGTTGCGAAAGAAGCGTGAAGAAATTTATGGCGCGGAGCGTTTCGAGGATGGCGCGTCGCAGATCAACAAGTCTGACATGTTTTTCGGAGATGATAGTGACCTATCGGAAGAAGAATTAGAGGAAATGGATCGCGTGATCACCAACAACATAAAATACATTAAAATGAGTGAAGGTGACGTAGTTCTTCTTGATAATTACAAAACTATGCACGGCCGTAACGTCTTTGATGGAACAAGGAAGCACGGAGTTGCATGGTTCCAAGGATGGGAAGGAATGAGATCGCCCTAGGAAAAGGATTTGAACACCAAATAATTTTCGATTAATTTAATGCGTAGTATGGGGTTGGGGATTACGCCATTATTTTGAAAGCTGTCGACCATTTCAAAGGCTAATAGAGGATACGATGTAGCCAAACATTTCAATGTAATGAAGCAGGTAACAATCTAGTAACTTCTGAATCATCTTAACGTCTTCTCCCTTATTTCTCAAAGACGAGTTTCAGTTTGGCCACTTATCGACAAATCATCGCCGCCAACGTCTCTCTTTCCTCCTTTCTTACTGATCAGATGTGTCCCTTCTATCCGAACTTTGTGACTTACTGCTTTAACCATATCATAAATTGTCAGCGCTGCTACTGAAGCTCCAGTAAGCGCTTCCATTTCAACACCTAAAATCACAGATCAAACAGCAAGCTCCTATTACAAAATCTCGTACCCATAGAAATGGCCTGACATTGAAAAACGCACCTGTTTTGTGAGTTACCCTGCACTCGCATTCCACTATAGCAGTTGCCGTGCCATCTTGCATGTTTGCTTCTAAATTTATGTCGATGTGCACTCTCTCAAGAGGAAGCGGGTGACACAAGGGTATGAGGTCACTTGTCCGCTTGGCTCCCATGATACCGGCAAGTTTAGCAGTAGAAAATATTGGACCTTTTGGACCGACGATCTCTGAGGATGAAATTGATTGTAGCTCCTTTTCATTTCTCGTCCGAAACGCTTCCATCACCTCCACCGGAAAGATGACTTTTGTTTGTGCTCTCGCAATCCTTCTCGTGCTTATCTTACGACCGACATCTACCATTGAAGCTGAATCTCTACTACTAGAAAGATGTGTAAATGTTTTGTCATTACCATCGTTGAAAGATTCTACTATAGATGATTCACCATAACTTGTCGAAAAATGTTCTGCTTCTTTCAATCGTCCCACAACTTCATCGAGGGACTTCAAAGAATTGTCGCCATCGGCACTATTTTCGCCAATATCTTGCGAGGTCCAACTTTCTTTATCAGCGGCAGTAAAACCAAAGAGAGCTTCGCGTTCTTCTTGGAGATCTCTGAGCTGTTCTTTATATAAAGCATGGTGATGTTCACCACTAGAAGAGGAAACAAAACGCACATATGGAAGACTTAGTTCGACGTGGGAAGGTGCAGCCGTAAAGGCAAATCGGCATCTTCTCGGATACTTCGAAATACGTTCAATTGACCGACAGCCAATTACTTGTCGTAATGAGTTTATATGGACCATGCTATTTGCTCAATTAGAACACACCCACGTAAATCTTTTTCCTTTTTCCTTTTTCCTATGTGAGGTAAGATGTATTTATAATCTCTGTCATGTACGTATGCCAATTTTGACTTCCGCTTTCACTTTTAACGGCAGCACGTAGGAATGATTGGTCGACACTGCATCGAAGTCGGTTCGCATTTAGTGTACACACGAGTGAAAATCTAATCTTCTGGATGTGTTTTGAACCTTATCTCATAAAGTTACATATTTCGAAGAGGACTCACTTCCTTTCATTGATGCCTCTGTCTACTTGTACAAGTGTGGAGTTCAATGTGCACAGAGGCGTTAGGTTATAAAATATTGTGTAGTGCAGCGAGTGGCGTTTTATTGCGATATGCAATGTGAAAAATCCATGTCGCCTCATGACAACAATAAACATGATAATAATCTTATTGGAGGTAGTTTTATGATCATTTAATTTTAATTTCCTAAAAATGTTCCCTATGTTTTTCATGCAGAGATACTTTTCATCACAAGACAACGCTAAACTAGAAAAAAAGCCCATGTCCGTGATGTAGGAAAACATATTGTAAATTGATCTCAAACTGGTCAAAATTTTGTGTCTCTCAGTTATAACGATTTCATTCCCATCATACCACGGAGCTGCTCGAAGATCACTAACTGAATCGTAGTAGTTGGTGCGAATCGTGACCAGATGGGAATAAATCCACGCCAGAAAGTAAGTGGTCCTTCTTGTGTAGCAATCTTAACGGCACAGTCAAACGCATTCTTATATATTTTTACGTCGGCTGGCTGATTCATAAGCCTCGTTCTGACCATATCGAAGGGGCTGACAGTACATGTCATAAAGAATCCTGCACTTCCCGCAGATAAAAACTGCACGAGTAGATTTTGCTTCGGCAATCCTGTAAAATCAACCATGTATCCCTTCATCTGATCATAGCAGGCCATCTTCGTTCCATTTAAGACCATTGCTCGTGCGATGTTACTGTCGATACCTCTGTAAAATCCCCCAATACCCTGGTTCTTTAGCAAGTCCTTTGCTGTCCCAACGATGCTAGGAGTTCCTTTTTCGGTGGCCATCATTTTGGTTTTAAGAACATCGAATGGGTTTCCGGCAAGGGAACCAATCGCTCCTGCTGCACTTCCAGCGGCAAACTTTTTGATAAAGGTAGTCGACTCGGGCGTAGTACACCCAAAAGCCACCTTACATGGTTCATACAAACCTAATCGAAGACTAGTGTACGAAGACTCGCGCAACCAGGCAGCGTTTACTCCCTTCCACAACGCAGTGACGCCCTCATTAGCAGCAATGCGCTTGAATGTACCAGGCATACCCAAAGCTCCATACTCTGGACTTATCTGGATTCTAGTTTTGATTACATCTGTAGCAAATTGTTCATAGTTCAATCGAAGGGATGAGTGTTGGATAAAACAAAATGTACTAACGCATCGAAAATAATGATTGGCTAAAAAGAAGACGAACTTTGATGTTTGAACTTCAAGTTTAGCTCATTTACTTATAGCATTTGGATATGACGTAATGGGATTTGTGCCACCACGTCATGAAGAGTGGCCCTTGTAGAAGCACTATAGCAGACTCCGACTATCCCCAAGCGCGTTTTTGCGATGACCACAAATAATGGCTGTCCCGTTAGGGAAAAGTGATGGAAGAAGCCTCCGACAGACTTACCGATGGGATGAATGAAAGTCACCGTAATTACAGCAGCAGTTCCTGCCATACCAACTTGCTGAAGAAGACCAGGGGCGGCAGCATTAGCGGCGGTCGCCAAAGGTGTTGATTTATTAGATTGTTTCGTCATGGTGTACAAATATTGATGGTTTCCTTCTGATGTCAAAAATTGTGCGGAATCAGATTTGTTTTCTTTCTCATCAGCGAGATTTTGAATCTAACTTAGCTGTCTTTGTTGTCGTGGCGAATCCCAAAAAATACGCAGGCTCTCTCCCTTCTCCCTCCCTCTACATAATTTTTTTTTGTAAAACGCACCCTCCACAAGTCCTCGTCCTCAAGCACAACGTACGTCAGATACTCGAGATTATCCGAAATAAGATACCTGAATAAGTAGAGAATAAAATGTTTCTAAAATTTACTGTACAACTGTGCAAACATTGAGAAACAAATATATTGGGACTATCTAGGCCAATATATATTCACTAAACGGTTAAGTTTGATAATCATTTTTTTTCTCTTCTTCACAAGCACATGAGGCCTTCTGCGTTTATCCGCTCCTCGATTTTCGCTTTGGTGGTCCTTTTCTTCGGTTTGGGAAATTCCTATGATGCTGATGTGACACGTCTTTTCGAACAAGGAAACGACGCCTTAGCTGCTGGTGGGGCTTCATTACCGAGTGCAATTTCGAGCTATAAAACGGCGTTAACGATGCTATTGAATGAAATTGGCGACCCTGAACTCATTCCTACAGAAGATCTTGAGATGATATTATCTCTTTACATTAACCTTGGCACAGCATATTCGAGTATTCCGAGCGCTGATAATGATATGCTCGATCGAGCAATAGAAGCTTATCGCGAGGCCATTAAAGTACACGAGGATTATGCGTATAAGAGAAATGAAAAGGATTTAAATGATTTGGCGGCTCAGTCAGCCTTCTTCTTAGGAATGGAGTACCAGAATTCAATGCAGTTCCGATTCGCTGCAGATGCTTATGCGCTTGCAGGGACGCTTGATCCCTATCACTGGGCTGCGATGGGGAACCTTGGAAGTGTGTTGCAAGATCATTTAAAAGAACTTGGTGATGCTATTGTAGCATACAACAGAGCTTTTGACATCATCACCAAAGATTACATGGTTGCCACTGATATGCCTGAATACCCTGCCCCGATATTATCTCAGCTGCAATATAGAATTGGCCTTGCAATAAATGCAAGTCCTAAACAAAAATGTGCAATAACTGATGATCCAGAACGTCAGCGCGATTGCAAGGAACTGGCTGCTAATGCTTTTTCGTTGGCTACTCGGTATGACCCAAATAACGAAGAGGCAAAACATATGCTTGCAACTGTTACAGCAGATGCGACAATGAAGAGAGCGTCGAACAAATACGTCACTGCCCTCTTCGATGATTACGCTGAAAACTTCGAACACTCGTTAGTTGAAGAACTTCGTTATAATGGTTACGAACGATTAAGACGGGGTTTCGATCGCGCTTTCGGTGGGGGAGAAAATGTGCCGCAATTTTCGATGGTCGTCGATGCGGGTTGCGGGACTGGGTTGGTTGGAGAACAGTTCCGCAACGTTAGTCAACACCTTCTTGGTGTTGATCTAAGCGAGGCAATTATTAATGAAGCAAAGAAAGCACGGCCAGGTTTATATGATTCCGTAGAAGTTGGAGATGTGACTGAAATTTTTCGAAAAGTTAAGCCTATATCTTTAATTATCGCCGGTGATTCCTACATTTATTTTGGTGACCTATCGGAATTGTTCATCTCTATGAAGGAAGGATTATTGGAAGGAGGATTTGCTGCGTTCACTCTAGAAAATGTCCAAAAAGATACTGAGGCGGCACTGGCAACTTCGAAACCAGAATGGCGATGGCAGCTAACAGCTTCAGGAAGGTTTGCACACCGAAAGGATTACGTGGAATCGGTGGCTAGACAACACGCCCTCAAGGTGGTTCATTACGAAGAGCTGAATAATTTTCGTTACGAGGGCGGGGTTGGAGTACGCGGTCATATTTTCGTTGTTCAGAAGAAAGCTTCCACTCAAGAACTCTAACCTTATAATTTGTATCGTTTACTTCTTGCCCTGGTTTCCGTACTTCGTTGAACGATGTAGTGGATAGCACATCACTATGGAGTAATTGATAGGATTGAGGTTCAGCCAAATAATTTGGTACTTAACACGAAATTTATAACATTTTCATGTTTGATGTTTGGAGATGACTTTGAAGACAAAGCTTATTTAGATTCAAAACTTTAGAATTTGCGACTCTTTCAAACTTTGGAAAACGTTTCTCTGGTTTTTTACTTTATTCGAAGCTGTTCAACTGCTATCTCCTTAAGGGCGCCTTTCAACTTTTTACCCATTACCTTGTACATTTCTTCATCATTCTTACATTCTTTCTTCATCCCTTCAATAACTTGTTCAAAAAGCTCCTCATCAATATCAAATCGAGTCAAGACATGCTTCAGTTTATCCAAAATCACTACGAACTCATTTCCCTCCTCTTGAGCTCGATTGAAATCATCAATGCTCTTCAATTCCGTTTTTTGATGTGCATCTCGCAAATCGCAACCACCAAGAAACTGTTTGGTATTTTCAGATTCCTCTAATACCTCAACACAATATCCCTGCTGACACCCCTCGACTGCCTGAAAAGTTTCCCAATCATATGCCTTACGGTGCGGACAGCAGGACCAGAACTTTGCCGTCTCATGAAAAACAGGCGGTTTTGCATGATATCTACACGGCGGGTACGGCCCTCCTTTTGGAAATCGTTTATTGCACCCAAAATGCTTACAGGTCACCAAATTTTCATTCTCCTTTTGAATCTTCGCCAGTTTCTCTTTTCGCTCCGTCTCAATTTCCATCAAAGTTTTGGAAGGACCGTGACAAATGAATACATCCGATCTATCCTTTATGCATTCACACACCACCGCATTACTCGCTAGCGTAAGACGCGTATCTTCGCTATCACCATCCGTCTCTAAATGCAACTGAGAAGAATCGCTCAAGCATTCCCTGTTGTTGTAACTTTCAACGAACTGATCGAGCAGTCGTTGTGTGGGTCCGGATTTCCATGATTTTGGTAACGTTATTTTCAATGTTTTGTGTTTCGTTTCGTCGGCGTTGTCCTTGTAGTGAAGAAAGACTTTCATGTTTGAGATTTAGGATTGTGCTTGTATTTTATATTTTTATAAGATATTGAGATTGGGACTACCGGTAGAGGGATGAATGCTGAATGTTGAATGGACCCATATTCATTTGCCTGTCTCCCTCCTCTCTTGTCTCTTGGTCTTTTCCTTTGGCCATGAAACTTTTTCGAAATTCGCAGTGTTGACTAAAAGAGAAAGAGATTATGCTTTTATTTTGTTAACTTCTACTCTTGTATCAGGTATAAATATAATTCGATACTAGAGATT
>Ga0209092_10004576_pt1 | contig 11505 bp, 6 predicted proteins | sample FraStrMetagenome_FD_187446 | JGI IMG/M metagenome (GOLD analysis project Ga0209092, IMG submission 187446) | Marine eukaryotic phytoplankton communities from Arctic Ocean - Fram Strait ARC3M Metagenome (SPAdes) (version 2) | ecosystem: Environmental > Aquatic > Marine > Oceanic | place: Fram... | reverse complement strand
GTTGGGGACAATGATTTGATTGGGACATTGTCAAAAGATTTGTTTAGTTACCCACAGCTTCGTGAATTAAATATCTCAAACAATGCTCTTGTCGCTACAATTCCAGATGACATCGAATGTGCTGATACGATCAGTAAGTACTTCCATACTTGTGTTTATTTCTTAGATGCTATTTATTGCTCATAATGATGTTCCAATGTATCGTTATAACTTTAGAGTCAGTTGACCTTGAAAACAATTTACTTCAAGGTGTCATACCAGATAGTATTGCAACTTGTGGTTACCTCGAACGAATAAATTTATCTGCTAATAATTTTATCGGGCTAATACCAACAGCATTTGGTGAAATGAAAAGTCTTGAAGTCATTCGATTGCATCAGAATAAAATTTCAGGCAGCATCCCCATGGAGATATTCGGTTTATCAAATATCAAAGTCTTAATGTTACGCTCCAACAGACTGATTGGAATCATTGCTTCAGAGATAGGTAATTTAAAAAATGCAACAATAATTTCTTTGAATCATAATTTACTACAAGGTGAACTACCTAAAGAAATTGGTTTCTTAGAGCAATTGGAAATTTTACATATTCATTTCAATAGGATTATTGGGTCAACTCCGGCTATGATCTTCAAAAATAAAGAGCCGAACACATACATATCAGATTGTGGAAACCCAATGTTTTTATTACCCGGTGTATTGGAATGCGAATCATGCACAATATGTTGTAATTCTGATGGGTTCTGTCAGGAGAAAGATAAATGGAAGGCTCCAATTTGGCTTCTCTTCTCTGTGGTGGCTTTTTTGATCCCCTTAATTCTTTCATTAATGGTGTATGGAAATCATCTGGTAAATAATGCTGTTAAGTTTCTTGTTGATCATAGAGATCCGACGTCTGTTTATAGGACAGATTCTGTTTACTGTTTCATAATCTCAACAAATAAAAAAGCACAGGCTTGCTACATTGTGACAGCATCGGTTCAAATCATGCTTTACATTGTATATATGAGAGCTTCAAACGTCAATAATGAAGATACGGACTGGTCGTTTACTCTAAGATGTCCTGATAATGCATTCGAGTGTAAGGAAACAAATACTGTGGGACGATTTGGTTGGTTTCTTTTCTGCATCGTGAACACATTTTTTCTGGGATCTGATGTATTGATAAGTTTCCTCCAAATCCGCAAAGCTGTTATTTTGCGTGATTTTCCACTTTTTGTTAGTGGTTATGCATTATATGCTGTGACCACGCCTGCAGTGTTTGTCTCGTACGTATATAACTTGGCTTCAGCAGTAAAAAATACGGATTTGATTACAAACGCTGTTATTTTATTGTTTATAAACGATCTGGATGAGAGGTTTATGGATTTATTGACTACAATTACACCAAGATGGACTGAAGCGAGGATCGATGAAGTTGTTGAGATCATGAGTTCAAAAATCGCAACAACCAGTTCGTTGGGTTACGAATCTGGTACAATGTATCACGTCGAGGAAAAATCTACAGATAGTGAGGAAAGTGATCAATCAGTTGTGTTGACACGATTTGAAAGTGGGCTGAAAATACTAGGTTTTGACCACCTAACCTAAAATCAGTATAATTGTAACTAAATTGGATACTTTTTTACGTTCTTGAAAGATTCGATCAAAAATAGAAAACCTGGAAATCTTGTTTTTTCACTTCAAAACTAGGACAAATCCTCTAAAATAGAGGCATCAAACCATCCTTGGTGAGTTGTGCTGACTGCTGATTTATCTCTAGAGAGACCAAGGATTAAATTTTTTTAACATAAACATAATAAACATTAGACGGCTGAGTTTTGGCGCGTGACCGCCGATCATTTTTTACTCACGAAGGTTAGCCATAGATAGTTCAGGTAACATCTATAAATAAAGATAAAATATGTTTAAATTTAAGTATGAAATTATTATCATTAAGTACAGTTTTAACACCAAATGAGAGAGAGAATCAATTCATGTTCTCACCTAAATGCTCTCAAAAATTTCAAACACTCATTTAGGTACAATGTAATTATTGCTAGTCTCAACACGTATAAATATAAAATAACTAACTAACTAACTGTACAAGGTAATCATTAAATACTATGTGAACACATTTTTGTGCGTCCTTAAGCTTGAAATATAAATTTTAATTACCGTACCGTACCGTGAACTTATTAAAATTCCTGACAATCTTTGGTGTGCGCTATTTATTTTATTATTAGTTAATAAAATTGGATTTCCGAACACGTACAGCAGTACATGAATTTCATGCGCAAAACATACTGCCGATTATTGGTCTACTAAAAGCATGTAGGCGCAGCAACAAAAATTTTGAAGGGGTAACGCAAATGGCTAGAGCTGAAAACACCGTCAAGCATTTCACAGCGCCATATTAATTCGTTTCACAATTATCAGTTGACAGCAGCCAAATAAAAATTATCAGATATCCATTTGTATCGAAAAGCACTGGTCAAGGAATATTGTTTGAATGGCAGAGACTGACTACGTCATTGTTTCTGTAACATCGTATATCTTGCCATCTCATCCTATCCACCAAAAACAATACGCAGCACATACAGATGCAAACAAAACTCAACATGAACGGCAATCATGACACATTATCACTCGATGACATAAAGACCTTTACTAGGAATCAGTTAGATAGACTGATCAAGGGTGATTTATATGTTAGCGATGGTCTTGAAGAAGGAGATATAATCCTTCTAGCTCCAACTGAAACAACAGACAAAAGAAAGAAGAATCGTTTATCAAAGCAATTTACATTGTTTTGCCATAGCATGTTATCAACCACTATGCAAGATAAATCTTTGTTTCCTACTAAAACAGATAAACAAAAGAAAAAATTTCTAAAAAATGCCTTCATTTCCCATCAGGAGCATATTATAGAAGTCATTCAGGATTACGTTGGTGAAAAAATGGGAATTCCAAAGGTAATCAAAGAAGTTAAAGAGGAAACAAAAGAAGTAAGTGAAAATAATCACAACAACAAAAATGTACATAATCCTTCAATACACGATTCAGGAATGGCAGATGACACTAATGAATCGAAAAAGAAAAAGAAAAAGATCAAGAAAGAGAAGAAGAAAAACAAGATCAAAAAGGAAAAGAAAAAAAAGAAAATTCGTACTAAGTATTATGAGGACAGTTCAGATGAAGAAAAAGGCAGTAATGCCGAGAGTGAGATGGAAGTGATTGATGAAGAGGATCTGAAAGATAATCCTCTTTTGATTGAGGCAAAGAAAAGGTTTGAATCTGAGAAGCAACAAATATTGGAAAAAATACCAGAAAAAATAAAGAAAGATTTCCGTAAGATAGGATTTACAAAATGGGGTAAACAGATGCTTCCTGTCATTGAACTAAGTCCATTTGATGTTGAACCTGGTGGGGTTAGAGATCAATGGATAAGTATGTTTGAAAATGTAAGTATATTTACGATCAATTGTATGCTGATGCTTTGACTCTGTCAACAAACATTTAACAACTTTCTATTGATTGGCTTTTAGTGTTTAAAAACAAAAAGGAATCCAAGCCGATTGATCATGTGGTACGGAACAATATGGGAAAATCGCTCGGAAGCTTACTCCTTTGTAGCTAAAACAAAAATCACAAGCATTGAAACAGGCAAAGCCAAAGGTTATGACAAACTACCAAAAGTGTTGCATAAAAAAATGACAGATGGTAAGGAATTAACGGAGAAAGAAAACTTTCATATACAAGGTTTAGATCAAATGCAAAAGGATCTTGAGCTTCCACCAGAAAAAAGGATCGAATGGATGTCGCGTTTTTCAGAAGACTATGATTCGTTCTTGTTGCAAGACGATGAAGATGTCGCAACAAATTCTCCCCCCGAAAAACCTAAACGAAAATTGTCTAAAGTTGGTAGAAAGAAAAAGCAAGTCAAAGAAATAGAAAAAGACTCTGAAATAAACCATGATGAGAAGGAAAAAGTAGAAATGACAGAAAAATTTGATATAAACGAGGAAGACCTTGAGAAGTTAAATGACAGAGAGTCTAAGCATAAAAAAAAGATCAAGAAAAAAGCAAAGGTTGAAGTAGAATTTACGAAAGAAGCCGAAAGTGAATTCATGAGATCTACTTTGGACCATGATCATAACGAGAAGTCGGAGAATGATGACTCTTACAAAGAAAGAGATGATACAGACATATCTTATGATGAAGAAGAATCAAAGGAAAAGTCAAAAGTTAAGAAAAAGAAAAGAAAGATTTGCTCAGAAAATCAAAGGAAAAAGGTAGGAAAAAGGAAGAAGCCCACAGAAGGCAAACCTGTAAAAAGTAAGAAAAAGAGAAAAATTGATGATGAGGCTTCACTTACAGATGAAGAAATGTTAATAGAGGAAAAACCTGAACAAGAAATGTCAGCGGAAACTTTGTTCAAGTTAGAGCAAGAAAAGTTTGAGAAATGTGAAAAAGTAATCAATCCAATCTTGAAGAAAATCAGTGAAGCGCTAGAAAAAAAAGATAATAGCGGTGTAATTGGTTCTCTTGATCTGATGGAGAAGCACTCACTTCTCTTGACGAAATCTTACATTGAACATGCGGACATGGGTCCATTGATGAAAAAGCTAAAGAAAACATTTAAACCCTTAAGTCCAAAGGTTTTTCGAAAATGTAAGAGCTGCACCAATAAATTGCGAGAATTATATAATAGAGGCTCAACACCACCAGGATTTATACCGAAACCAAAGTGCAAATTGTTACACCAGTCGATTGTAAAGCAGGAAATAACTCAATCCTCTGTAAGAGATACTGATAGTCCTATTCCACTCAGAGAGAATGGTACACATCAAAGAGTCTCTGTTGATGAAACTATCTCAAAGAAAATACCTTGCGAAACTGGACAAATAAGTCCCAAACAAACAAAAACGCCTGAACCACAGGTAAGCCAATTAGAGCCAAAAAGGAAAAAATTTTCATTATTGGGTTTGATCGAAGGTCCAAAAAAAGTCGAAACTATAAAATCAAATCAGATGCGAGAAAGGAAGAAGTCAAACACTTTGATTTCTCCAACACCAGTCCGAAAACAAATACCCAAGTGGTTAACAGAAAAACCTGAATCTTTTGATATTCCCCTATCAGATGATCATCGTATTTTTGGTTTAAATTTTCTCGAGGACGCAATGTTAAGTTTCCCGACTGTTATTAATAGAGCATATGCAGCAAGGGCATTAGAAGAGGCGATAAAGCAATGGAGTATAGAAACAGATCGGTTCAAAAAATTTAGATCAGATATATATTGGGGTAAAGTTCATGATATTTGTGCAGTTTTGACTGGAGTAAAGGCAGGAAGTGTCTTAGTAAAAGCCATTATGGATGGAGAATTCATGGACGCAATGGCTGTTGCTAAGCTGACCCGCAAACATTGTATAATTCATTTTGCAAATGATCATTTCAGGAGTACTGGCTAAATGTAATTCTCATACAAACCTTATAATAACTCGAGTACTTAAATTAGAGCAAAAATAGTTAATTTCAACCATGACTCCATGGTATGACCCTTTCTTTATAACATGATGATTAAACGCGTATTTCTTGCTTGAATGAATATTAATATGGAGAGAAAACGACAAAAGACGTCAAAAGCAAAAAGTTGGATAATCAGGGGTATACATTTAAAAGTTATTGCACTGAAGTAATCATGAATTGGTTCTTGTTTATTCTTCCGTCTGTTGATGTGAAGTAGTCTCTGTCTGAAATAAGTATGAATCGATCTGTCCCATCATTTTCAACAAATCGTTTTGAAGACCGATTTCTTTTTGTACATGCCTTCGTAACTTTCGAAACAACTCGTCAATCAAAGCCGATTGGCCCATTACAGAGGCATAAATTTTGCACAGTAAATCAGAAACTCCTGTTAAAAGATTTGAATATTTGGGGTGTGCGATGTATCGTGTAATAAATGATAGTAGAGGTTCGAGAGTTTCTTCATCTCGTGAAGATAATGCTATACTGAGCCCTCGGCGTTTCGATAGTTCCTCAAGGGTAGATGCAACCTGTTTTATATTTTGTATTTTGTATTTTGTATGCGTGGTCAGTTTGTTAGAGAAATGACAAAGTGAAATATTCTATGAAATGTAACGATGAAATAAATTAAAAATTAGGAGTAGCTTACCACAACAGGATTTTTTGTCTTTAAAGCCTCGTCTAAAGCATCAGCATACCGAAATTGTCTTAATGCAGAATCAAAACGATTCATTTTTTTCTTTTTCTCGGCAATCATAAGGTAGTCATCTGGATCTGGCATTGCGTCGGTTCCCCTCATAAAGTAAGCATACGTGCCTCCCCTAGGATTCAATCGTTTACGTTTAAGATCTTGTTGTTTTTGGAGTTCAAGTTCATGATGAAGTTGGGCTCGAGAACGATGAAATATGGAGAGGATTCCATCTGTAGTTCCAATAAAAAGACGCATTGCATCTGGAGATACATGAATTGTAGTGATGGGTGATTTGTGCTTAATACCATGCAGGACTGAAATGGAATGAGTATTTAGAGAGGAATTGATATCAAGAGAGTGTATACGGAGTAAACCATCCAATCCTCCAGTGATAAGCCTTGGTAGTTTGTCTCCTTCGTCATTAGGAGTGGATTTCTCATTCCACCTTTTTGGTTTGAGTTGCTGAGGGGTAACAAGACACATTGTTGTAACTGTTTTTGCATGGCTTGTGACCGAAGTGAGTAAAGTACCTGTCATAGCGTTCCATAGTTTGATGATGTTTCCTCCTGCAGATAAAACAAGAAACGATGAATTATTTCTGTCATACAAACTTTCGTTTAAAATAAGAACATCTTCTACAGGTGCACCATGATCCATTACTGATAAACAACAGTCATCTGTGTAACTATCTTTCACATCCCCAAGGACCTCGTTCGTGGGATAAAAAGATTTTGAAAAATCCCATAGTCTTATTGTGTGATCATATGATCCAGTTACTGCTAAAACCGATCCTGAGGAATCTCCACCAGAATTGATCTTGACCTTTGTCATTTTACAAACCCGAATTGCATCAGCATGACCCCGCAACTGCAACAAAGGTTTTTCGGTACTTTCAGCACTAATGTCCCAAATCCTCAAAATAGCATCATCACCAGCAGAAACAATTTTTTTCCCATCGCGTCCCCAAAGCACACTGCGGACACCAATAGCAGAAGCCTCCTTCGAGCCAGTACGGAAAGTACGCAAGGTTGCACGGGTCTTAATATCGACCACACGGATAGATCCATCAGCACATCCAATGGCTAGTAAACGCCCATCTGCACGATAATCAGCGCAATACGCTATATCACCAAGAGAAATATTTCGATCTGGTTGAACATCAGAGTTCCATGAAAGAGCAGATGATGGTTTGAGTGGGTAGAGAGAGACGCGTGGTCCAGTCGCAACAGCCATTTGCTTGTTGGTAGACTTGTCATCTAGTTGATCTGAGGGGCGAAATGCGATTGATTGAATGGGGAAATTTGATTTTGTGGAGATGGCAGTATGTTTCGCAATGTACCTTGACTTTTTAGGGTCTGTGGTTTCATTATCTGAATGAACGTTCTCACTTAGAGCAAACTGCTTTGACCAAAATGTTGATTCAGCATGCTCAAATGTGCTTCCATTTTGGAAATGGACACTCTGCTTTATAGATGCATGAGGTGTGGCTGTAGTGATACTACTTTGAAAATTAGGCATGTTATTTGGACCTGATTATCTATCAGATTTATTCAAATTCTTACTTTTGTTGGTTTTTATTCTTTTTCTTCTGAAATTCGCTGTGTTTATTATCAAGGAGCTTGGCGTTTTTTTTTCTTAATTTTAGTGGATGATAGATTTACTTGAACTTCTTTTGTATCAATTCACTCTATAACCTATTTTGAGTTATAATAAATAAATAAATAATAATAATAATTGAAAAGATGAGTGGATTTGGTGATATGTAGTTGATCCAAAACAATATATTGTATACATATACCTATGCAACTCAACGTATAAATTGGAACTCCAGTACGTATAATGACACGTAGATTTGCTCTTTTCATTTGGCACAAAATTGCACTATAGTACAGCAGATAACAAATCTGCTGTGAAAACAACAATTTGGTCCAACAAAGGAAAATTAAGAAAAAGTATTAATTACTTCCTTGCACCTTGTCTCTCTAGAGACTTTGATATCTACATTCAATTGTTGCAATGTATCAAAATCGTTTCTATGTTTCTGCATTCTCAGATGATATTTTTCCATTTCCTGAACCTCATTTTTTTCGAGCTATAGATAATTATCACAATTTCTTTCATCAAGACATTATTACCGTACCATACTGTCCAGAAAAGTTTTATCTTCTCTCAACGAAATTCCATTGGAGTTACAAATATCATGTACATATTGTAGGTTTCATGATTTGACGCTGACAAATAAGTGATTTGTTACATTTTAACATTGACTACATCTAGTAAAAATTGATTGACAGTAAAAATTTATAAAATAAGATTCTCATTCTTGACTTGAATATGGGTAAAGGAATCTTGTTGTGTGAGTTTGTGGCTCTTTTTCTTCAATGATTTAGGAGAACTTGGTTTCTCCACATACATTTGAGTGTCTTGATCTTCATAATCAATAATGTCATCATCAGGATTCCATTCCTGATCCGGTTCAAATTGAATCGAATCCATGCTTACAGACTCATTGCTGCTTGGAACACTTGCGATATCTCCAGATTGAAAGTGCGATTGTTGTAATGCACTTTTCCCAGGTGTTTTGGTGGGTGTGGAGGCCGTGGTAGAAGGAGTACCAGGATTACCAGGATTAGAGCCGTACAGAACTGCATAAGAAGAGGATTGTTTTGGATCATTGGAAGAAAGCAGCATATCTTTGTGTAAGACGTAGTTGCGATCGTCAGAATCCATGTTTACATATGGATTACCAGATCGTCGAGGCATACGAACAGGAGAACAATTTTGTGATTTCGAAGGTGAATGATCATACTGAAGTCCATCTTTCTCATTGACAAATACATTCATATCCAATTCTCTCGCATGACCAATCTCTTTTGCTTTAGATGGGGATTGCTTAGCTTTATTCATTTTCTCAAATTCGGCACCTTCTTCTTCATCATAATATTCTTCAAAATCTTCTAATCGTGTCATTTTCTTTCGTTGGCGTTTCAGAAGCAAAATGAACAAAGCAACAAAGGCAAATACTCCCACTGCACTAGCTGATGCAATTACTGGAAGCTGATTTGATTTTCCACCGATTTCAGTAACTTCCTCATTAACCTCAGTGACTGCAACCTCGATAATTGTTGGTGATGCTGTTATTGATGTGGTCTGGGTAGGTGTGACAGCAGTTACCTCTATCTGAGTAGGAGCAGAAGTGGTAGATGAAGTCTCAGTTACAGTAGTTCGAGTAGGTGCATTAGTGCTAACGATAGTATTTGAAGAGAGCAACGGTGTTGGAGAAGGAGTTGGAAAGGATTCGGGGCTTTTGGTGGGCGTTGAAGTCGCATCGATGCTGCTTGGCGTTGGTGGAAGTGTAGGAGATGGAGTTGTTGGAAAGCCGAAATCAACTGAATTTATTGTTGCTAGCTGAGAATTTCCTGAAAGCTTTACAGTACCCATAAAGCTTTGCCCAGTTATAATATCTCGAATTATTCCTCGAAGTTCTGTTTCGGATGGAAGCCCATCACTCGACTCACCCTGAAACACAAATGCTAATCCTTTCATATTTAATTTTGCACCAGATTCAATATACTCAATGCTCTGCACTTCTAATTTTGACATTCGTATAAAGTCGTTCCCAACACCATGTTTATAATCTTGTGACATTTTATACAATATCAAATTTCGAATGAGAAAAAACAGCTTGTCGATCGATGCATCTTGTAGATTATCTGTTATCGGTGACAATGTCACAAAGAATGGTCCAGGATATACCTCAACTTCACTCATCGTCACTTCTCTTGCTTCGATGACTCCTCTCAAGTTTTTTTGGTCCTTTATTATTGTTGTTCTGGGTGACTAAATTTTATTATTCAAAAATATATATCTAAACGCAAAGCTATGTTCATTTAATGAAGATATAATACGTGAAGGTTGAAACTATGGATATCCAATAAATTAATCCTATTTTAATATGTTATTTTTTTTGTTATGTAAGAAAAATTTTCTATATACTTGATTCTGTTGTAATCTAAATTTTGAAACGCTCCCTATTTGGGACACTTTCAATATTTTTTTGTCTAAGTAAAAAGATCATTATGCACATATTATTTCAAGGTTGAACATATTTGAATACTGATATCCTCATAATAAAGATTTTTTGTACAAAATTAGCTTTTTTCATATCCTGAACGATTATATTTTCAACTTGTTTACATGTATTCAATTCCTTTCGAACTGTTTAAACAAAAATATACTTAGGACGAAACAAGATTAAATATGAATTTCCAAAACGAAGATGAAGACAGAATAAAACTTGTTGGTGTTTTTGTGAATGTTTTCCCAATGTTCTAGGTAGAACTCAACAATCTGAAGTTCGATTCCCGGCTAGTCGTTCTATTACATCTAAAACCAAGTCAGACAATGACGACACCCAGGAAAACGAAACATAGATCATAGAAATGAAAATATTGTAAAACTTCAAAATTACTCTGGAATCCACTCACACTGCTGCAGAAGAAATATAACACAAATATTTTTATTCTTTCAACAAGTGTTTTTCTCCGATTGAAAAGTACAAATATTTATCCTAAGAAACTCTCATAATTACTTTCATTTTGTTCCAACTAATAGAACGCAATGTCCTAACTCTCAACTAAAAAGAAGAAAATGTCATGGCGGTGAATATGGCCAAGAGGGCATTGAAAATATATGTATGCAATCGTTATGAAAACGGAGGGCGTCTACTACAACATTTGTTTAAGTCAAATACACCAGTATTAATTGAATAGTGATCACCAGCGACTAAAGGTATCTTCATAGAATATTTCGTTAAAAGGTCAGCAGCAGAGCATGACATCACATAGGAATAAATACAAAGAAAAGAGTAATCATAAGCTAACAATAGATATACAACTGAAAAATGGCAAAAATTGACATCCAGAATGGAAGTCTATTAATGCATTAGGCTCTAATGATAAAGCTGAGGATTAAAAAACTAACAAAAAGACTGAACCTGGCATATTAAACTCTTCAGTATCAAAAGAAGGCAATGCCTACTACCATAACACTACAAGATATGGAACAAGTTTCAAGTGCAAGCAAAACATCCATAATAGACACATCAATGTAAGATAATAGCAATAGAGTTGCTAATGCATGTATGCACAGCAACAATAAAAAGTACTGTGTAAAATTTACAAATGAAAATAAAAGATAGGAGAAAAAAATGGAAAGGATTTTTTAACAAAATTAAATGACATAGTAGAATCCAAATATCAGTAAAAGAATTTGAAACCAGTCAGGAAAAGGTAAATAAAGATTTGAATA
>Ga0209092_10004574_pt1 | contig 11511 bp, 10 predicted proteins | sample FraStrMetagenome_FD_187446 | JGI IMG/M metagenome (GOLD analysis project Ga0209092, IMG submission 187446) | Marine eukaryotic phytoplankton communities from Arctic Ocean - Fram Strait ARC3M Metagenome (SPAdes) (version 2) | ecosystem: Environmental > Aquatic > Marine > Oceanic | place: Fram... | reverse complement strand
CACCACAAAATGACCGAAAGTGGCCACGACATTCACATCAAAGCCACCGATCGCAATTACCGGTATATGGATTACTTGATTAAAATGCCACTCTTCTGACACCACATGGCATGAAAGGCTTAGTTCACGAACGGTCACAAGAGCGAATGTGCAGCTGGTCACACCACAATACGGAAGGCTGGTACATCAGACCCGCCATGAATTACTATCGACAACATCGAGTATGGGTACCGTCCATAGGAGCAGAACGAATTGCTGACACAGTCACTTGGCTACCGCACAACATCGACATGCCAACATCATCGTCGAACCCACCAATGGTTTTAAATATGCACTTCGCCAAATCGCCAATGCTGCCACCTGTGAATACACAAACGCGCACAGCTTTGATGAAAGTGCAGCATATCTTCACTGATAGGTTTGCAGCGCCGCTTCAACCACTACCATCGTCACATTTACCCACTACGACTCGTACTACGAAGTCATCAATGCCAGCAGATCTTTCAACCAAAGTACCATCGAAAAAGGTGAATAGTAATATAACATCATCTACAAAACTTCTAAGGGTTCCACCATCTTCACCAACGGCCTGAAAAGATTTTCAACAACTTTCATCGACCCTCAAAACAATTCATTGACGAAAAGCTGCACAGAATCATAAATTAAAACAACTTGAGTCATCTCCACCAAAGGCGTCACCATTCATCCCATCGCAGCCACCGCCACGCAGATCTACTCACACTAGACTTCTAAATCAAAGGTATAGCACTGTATCCATCAATACCACTGTCAATGATACTCCGTCACTACCAACTCGAGCTCGTGCGCTCATTCAACAAGAATTTGAAAAATCACATGTATCTCCCTTCGCTAAGATCAATGTAGTGCTAGATCCATCAACTGGGAAAATGTTAGAACATGACAAAAGGTATGACGGATGTCGAAAGAATTCATTCGTCTTTGCAACGGTAGAAAGAAAGACGCCATCAAAGCTACCCACAGCATTCGTTTTAAGCGCCCCCAGTGAACTACCCAAAGGTAAACAGGCCACTTACCTTCGCATATGTGCCAACTACCGTCCACAGAAAGAAGATCCTTACCGCATGCATTTCACCGTTGGAGGCAACCTTGTCAACTACAAAGGCGAAACGCACACGCCAACTTCGGATCTAACCACTGCCAAAATCCTCTTCAACAGCGTCATATGAACTGATGGGGCCAAATTCATATGCATTAATTTGTCTAACTTTTACCTCATCATCCCCAAAGACAACGCCGATGAATATGAATACATGTACATACCAACGTGGGTCTTCCCTAAGGATATTCGAAAAGAATATAATATTGATGAACTTGATGTAAATGGGTAAGTATTGGCAGAAATCGCCACTGGGATGTAGGGATTACACCAAGCAGGAATTTTAGCTTATCAAAAGTCAGTCAAACATATGAAAGAAGCAGACTTTGAGCCAGCGAAATTCACATCAGGTCTTTTCACTCACAAAACAAGACTGCTTACTTTCCGCCTTGTAGTAGACAATTTCGGTGTCAAGTACACTCGCAAAGAAGATGTTGATTTTCTAATTACCGGATTAAGAAAGAAGTAAGGCGTAACTATAGACTGGGAAGGCAAAATATTCTGTGGCATTCACCTCAACTAGAAGTATTACAATCGCACTGTCCGATACGCCATGTCAGGTTTTGCAGAAAAAGGACTACAACTATTCAATCACCCTAAACCTTGGCGACCCTAACATTCTCCTCATCCATGGTCAACACCCAAATACGGTGAGAGCGTACAATATGCCAAATTAATTGAATAGAATCCATCGCTAACGAAAGGTCAGAAGAAATTTTGTCATTTCCCTATGCAGCTTCGACACTTACATCTAATTAGATTGTTTTTGTAGTTACAACTTTTTACTGACTCGAGTTTGCACATCAGCCTAGGATTTGTTATTCTTATATTTTGCTATTTACTAAATTTGCGGTTGCAACTGGTGAACAACATTCCCAACATACCCATTTTTCTAAAACCTTTGCTTTCTTGTCATCAAAACCAACGCACTTTGGAGAGACGTTGTACCAAGCGTTACAATCATCACATGCGATCCAGAAAACAACGAGGGGGTGCGCATGTGTTACACCGCAAACACATCCATTCCATGGAGTATCATCTTCAAGCCAATCTTGCATTTCTTCATTTTCATCTTCAACTTCGCTCAATTGAGGATCAGATAATTCAAAATGTTCATCATGTCCAAGCTGTACAGCCAAAGAATTTTTCGTTCCAATGCTTGGACTTCTACCTGATGCTCCAACCTTTCGCACAAAGTTTATCGTGTTGTCCATGTTTTTAGTCACACCGGACATTGAAACAAGTGACGGTTGGGACAAAAGAGGTGTTTCAGTAAGTGTCCTTCTTTCGTGATTGCTGTGAGATAGTTCATTAGTCTCCGCTTCGCCAATTTTCTTTTTGCCCGTTACCGACTTTTTTATCTCAAGATTTAAATTGGTTGACATAGATTTTGATACGTTCCTCGTAAAGTGCTGGTTGGAACCATCAAACGTATTCCAATTGAGACTGTTCTGTACAGCAAGCCATGACTTTCGTTCCTCCTCTACGATGGCATTTAGTCTATTGGAACAATCATTTGCCTCAAGTTTGCACCGAGCCAATACCACAATCATTTCTGATCGGCTTGTCTCTATCTCTATTTCCAACTCTTGTATACTCATTCCACCGACGCTCTAAGTGTATATGAGTAACTTTTCATATTCAACATTTTGATCCGTGAAGTACAACATATCCCATCCCATACACTCACCTTTCCGTTCACACACACTATCAAATCATTAACGCGTACCCCATCATTCATGTTTCGAGCAACGATCGATGTTGTTGTACAAGGAGCGATCTTTCCACCTATATCTTTCTATGTAGAGTTAGTGTTAAACATTTTCATGCTTCAAAGCATATATTTTCTTATTAAAAAACGACAATAAACTTACAGCGACTTCGGCAGGAGAACACGGCATCACATCCGTAACAATACATGCTCCTCCAAATTCATGTAACGAAGCTTCAAACCCCCATGGAAGTAAGGCAAACGGATCTCGAGTGAATCTCAATACATGGTACGTTCCTGTATGATGAGTATTAAGATATGGAGAATTTGAGCGGAATGGATTCATGACAAAACGTTCTGTTGTTTCCATAGAAATTTCTTGTTCCGGTTCAGAATGACGCCCATTTTCATGTTCATCATTTAAGTTAGAAATGAACATTACAGAGTCACCAGGCACGTATCCATATTCACCCCAAGGATTTCCACACGCTTCCCACTGACAAGTTTTGGAGCTTTTTAAAACTGATGATGATGATTCGAATTGAATAACGGGTGGAGTTACAAACGATTGCGAAATTCTCGTATGAGTGCATTTATTATTAACATTAGTAGCATTCCGTTGAATCTCTTCATCGTTTGTCGTCTGGAAGGTTCTGCATTTTTTGCGCGATTGATTTCTTACTCTTTCTGGATCGCTATTGCTCCTGTTGGTTGCTGCTGCTTGGCAGACTTTAGTGTTGGTATTCTTACCTTTTTGCGTCACATTTTTACGAGCACGTGGACAATTGGTGTGGTGACGAATTTTTGTCCGCTTTCCCGTCCTGAAAAAATGAAGACAGGCTTCACATCCAATGCTAAGACCATCCTTAGGCTTCGATTGTGATTTTGATGGACGTTCGATGGTAGATACACTGGGCCCCTTTGGTGACTGCATTTGTGACAGGAATTCTGCTTTTGCCAAAGCATTACTCTCACGCTCTTCCTCATCCGTCATTAAGCCAAGATTTCGCAACCTGGTATTGTTTCTTTCAATATTTTTCATACGTTTCAAAGCGTACTGATTAGTTGATGCACCATCTAATTCTTCTTCTTTATCGTCGTTTACTTTCATGGTATGTTCTGATTCATCTTGACTTTTCTTTTTATTATTACCAAGAGAAGAATCGTCCTTCACGTATAGTTGAGGTTTCTTCTTATAGCGTAACAATGTAATTTTGATTGGGCGTTTCTTCGAATCAATTATACCTATTAATTTTGTAAACGTCATTGCATGCGAAGGATGATAATCGCCATTGCAAGCTGCTCGTGCGAATATAATGTCACCACTTTCAATCTGCCCTCGATAAGGGCTGTCAGGAAAGACTCTCTTCACAACCGCAGCATCAGGATACACCAATGGTCTGTCATCTACCTTCCACTGCAAAGATATTGAGAGGCTTTCTATATTGATGCCAAGCCTACGTTCTGTAAACGAAACATTATGGATTTCATATGGACCTTGAAGTACAATATTCTTTGCCACATCTGATGTTTTCGTTGATTCTACTGTTACTATTTCTGATTCAAGCGATGATGAAACAGAAGGAAGGGCAGTACTACTAGTTTTAGCATCAGAAATTAGCGGAGGAATCGGTAACAAACAGTTATCTTGCGAAAGTTGACTTTCCACTAATTCAAGGCTATGACTGACAGGACTAGCTACGGAAGGTATAGATTCCGTCGGTTGGCGCGGCTCGATAAGGCAGGTCGAGTCGTCGGAATCTACCGAAATCGACCGACGATGATGCTTTACTTCCTTACACTGCATATCCTGGCGTGGGAAATTTTGGCGTTTAATTTTGTTTGTAAGATAAAATTTGGACAATGACTCGATTTGTAGTTGAGACAGTATTCATTGAGATTTTTGTAATCGCAGGTGACAACACCGACGCCGACGCTGGTGCCCAAATTCTGTACGTAGAAAATTTTTTACCGGTTGTTTTATTGTACCAAAGCTAAGTTAGCTGTGATGGCGGGCAATTAAAGTCTCGTGCTATCAGCATCAACTATTTTTTTTTAAATATATGTACTACATTTCTAAAAAAGAGTAGAATAAGTATACAGTTGAAAAAAGGGTAAGGGGTATTGCTATCAGTCAAGAATCCTACCAAATATTTGAGCACACTCTTTTCCTATCGTCTCTAGACTGTTCTTTTCGATCACATTTTTAACAATTAAGCCTACGACACCGGGAATATCACGATCGGAGTAAGCTGCAGAATTATCGCCCACTTGTTGAATTTTTCTTCGTTTCCACCGTAGAATTTCCAATTACCTCATTATAATAAGGACATCCTCTACTGACGATGGTCCAATGACTGTTCCGTTGCTGCTGCTTATGTTGATATTATTATTATGCCGATACATGTTCAGATGACGTGACGACCACGTATGGTGGTAATGGATGTTGCTTACATTTCATTACCGAATAAGTGAGTGCAAAGCTGTTCCTTTTCTTACGAAAGAGAGATGTGATGTTATGGATGATTAGTATTTGATTGCGTATATATGCGCCTCATTGTTCCGAGTTGACCTCTACTTTTTTTCCGATTTACATGTCAAACATCGTCTTTTTAAATGAACATTATAAAATTAGCTATTTCTAAAAATTCCGCATTCCTTTTGTAATTTTGGGCCATTCTAAACCAATCAAAAATATTTGGTTTCCGGGAGTGAAGCTGCGTGCTGCCACAGCCGCAAATTCAAAACAAATCTTCCACGTGTCACACTTTACAGTAGTTGACCACGTTTTTTTAGGTCGTACTACACAGCTTTTAATTTGAAGTTTGGTACCAAATGCATCATTGTTCCATCTTCTCCCCAGAGGTTTTTGCATTGCATTATTGCATTACGCCCTTGGATTGAAATTTCATTCTCCGAAACGTGAAAGCACAAAAGTATATAGGATACTATAAATTATATATAATCTACACTGCTTCCACTTTAGAACGAACCAAGCACTGTCTCTTCATATCCAGATAGCAATAATAGAGCGTTTAAGCTAGTTTCAATACATCACTTTACATAGAACAATCATGATATCCGTCACTAAATCAATTCTACGATCATCGGCATCATCCGCCACAAGTTCCACGAGCAGCACTGCATCCAGTACAACACGGTCGTTTTCCTCTGTGGTCTCGACACTTCGAGGGAAGCATTTTATTAGTATCGACCGTCTCACGAATGATGAATTACGAGGTTTATTGGATTTAAGTAAGCACCTGAAGCAAATATATCGAGGGCCTGGTGTGGACATTGCTGCATCGAAACCAAAGCCACTTGCCAATCATAGCGTAGCAATGATTTTTCAGAAGCGTAGTACTCGAACTCGTGTAAGTACTGAGACTGGAATGAATTTGTTGGGTGGACAGTCGTTGTTTTTGGGACCTTCGGATATTCAATTGGGCGTGAATGAAAGTATGCGTGATACGGCTCAGGTTTTGAGTCGTTTTAATACGTCCATTCTGGCGAGGGTCTACGGTCATGATGATGTTACGGAGCTTGCTAAGTATGCGACTGTGCCTGTTATTAATGCCCTTAGTGATTTGCACCATCCTCTTCAGACGCTTGCGGATTTGATGGCGTTGGAAGAGCATTTTGGTGATGAAAGCCTTAACACGAAGACGCTTGCGTGGGTTGGAGATGGAAACAATGTGTTGCATGATCTTCTTCTTGGAAGTGTAAAACTTGGTATGAATGTGAATATTGCCACGCCGACCGGTTATGAACCTAATGAAAAGATTTTGGAAATTGCACGTCAAGAGGCATCAAAGACTGGGGCAAGAATAATGCAATCGACCGTCGCAAAGGAAGCTGTAGTTGGAGCTGATGTTGTGGTTACAGATACTTGGGTTAGTATGGGTCAGGAAGAAGAATACAAGAAACGTGTGGCAGAGTTCGAAGGATACCAAGTAAACAGCGAACTTATGAGTCATGCAAATAGCGATGCTGTGTTTTTGCACTGCTTGCCTCGTCATCAGGAAGAAGTATCCGACGAGGTTTTTTATTCAGATCAGAGTTTAGTTTTTCCAGAAGCTGAAAATCGAATGTGGACTGTCATGGCAGTAATGACTGCGCAAGCTGGCAATGTTGACTTCTAGAGTAGAAGTAGTAAGATATGTCTGTAACAATACTTATATTGGTACATTGACTATAATTAGGAAGTAAAGTTTTGTAAAGAAAATTGACAATTGGTCAAGTTCATTGTCTTCCACATAGATAGTGCTTATTTATGTTGTAGGTGGAATGAAGATGTAAGGAAAAATCACAGAACTTATTTGTTTTAATGAGTCCGGAAGTAAGAAAAGATCCATGTTCCGGAACAATGGTGTTACATTAAATAGTGACAAAATAAATTTAGCTAGGATATTCTAGGATGGAGAATAGGAATGGTTTTTATCCCATCGGAAAGGATGTAGCATGCATCTGGAATACTTATTATACCGAAGTTGTAGAATTATTTAGTGAGGATCACGAGAACTGTCGTTCAAAAAAATCCAAAGCGGGATCAACTACCTCTGAACAATACTCATGATATGCCCAAGCTCGATGAAATGCTTTAGCTAATGGACTCAATCCTTTCAAAAGGTAGTATTTATCCCAAAGCACATTGTCGTCAGGTCCGGTAGCTCGTGAACGAAGCAAATCTTCGCGCCAAGAGCTTTGTGTAGGATCTTTATTAAACATGTGATTGTCTTGATTTAAATGACCACTTTTCGTCAAGGTTTGAACGATGTCTTCAGCATCAATCAATTTCATCCCAGGTACTCTTTCCAAAAGATATGAAGATGTCAGAGGAATTGGGTCGCATGAATTCTTATCGATATATACGCTCTCACTAAATTGCCTTCCCTTCGATATTTCTTTGTAATTGAGCTCGTTAACTTTGAATGTACGTTTATCACGTGCCATTGGAGCCAAGAAAAGAGGAGTCTCTCTTTCGATTAGACGATTCTGCAGATTCTTTTGTAAGCTCATAACCATCTGAATAAATTATATATTTGAAAAAATTAAGATGCTTTTATCACAAAACTCAATAAAGAAAAAATATTGTACTCACCACCAATGAGGCATCTACAAGTCCACGAGAGCCTAATTCAGCAGCCATAAACCCACCTGATGATGCTCCGATCGCAATGACGGTAGAATCTTTTTCTTCATTCACTTTTTTAAGCAACAAATCTTTGAATCTTCTCAGGGCAAACTGAATTCGAGGTACATCACCCATGTTCCAACACCCGCGACTACGTTCTGTGCTTGACACAGCTATCGTAGCGTAACCCCTTCTCATGGCAAGGCTGGCAATCCTCATCTCCTCCGAAAGCCCAATACAACTTTGACAAGCTGCAATACTTGGAGAATAGAATTTTAAAGCGTTGTGTGAGCATCCATGAAGTAAAAGAACAATACCCTTCACCGGTTTACCACCTACGTATGCATACACCGCCTCGATAGGTGAACCATAATCCATGGACCATTCTACCCTAGTACCAAAAACATACTCTGCAGAACCATCACCACCACTTCCATTTTGTAACAAGAGTTTCAACGGGATCGGCATATCCTTCTCTTCCATTTTCTCACTCGACGGAAGTGCAATTGAAGTCCAGAAATATCCAATGATTGCCGACACGATTATACCAACTAACAAAAGCACTCGCAGTATCATTTGAAATGTCCAGAAACTGAAACATCGACGACGTCTCCCTCGTACATCACCGAATTGAGACATTTTAATGTAAATACTCTGCTCCTCTCTCCTCTCAGAAAAATTTCTTCAAAATAAACAACGTACTACTAACTCCCTCTAAAATTTCAATGAAAGTTCACGTTACGTGAATGTACCTGTCTTCCTTGTTCGGATCATACTTTGTTAGTGTTTTGTTTTTGTTGTTATTTTTGTTGTTGTTGTGGATACCATTACAAACTATGACACATTTTTTCTACTTCGAAGTATATATATGTTTGAAAAATGTTCTCTAGGTTCTGGTTACTCGTCCAATATTGAAAAAAGATATGAAAATACACCGACAACACTCTTGTAAAGGAGAAGTTTTCAGTTTTCATCACAGGAGGTACAACGAGAAAAGTTACTGAGCACTTCATTGAAAACATATCTATTTTATTTCATTTAATTGACGTTCCTGTATTAAATTGGTTAATAAGTCAAATAAATATCTTCTTTACAGTCCAACGGAGCGCGAAAAAATCCGCCTAAAAAAGTGAATAGAGTGATATCAGATACTGTGATTAAATTTCTTTTGAACTCGTTACATGATTTATCCAGATCGGATGTTGTATAATTGTATACAACTTACATGCAATATCCGTCTTTAGACCAGGAGAAACGACATTAAATTTAATTTATCATTATACAGGACTTTAGAAATGCATGTACGTGTCGACCAAGGATATTACATATTACCCTTTCACGTCAGAAACCTGTTCTTTCACTTAGATTTCATCGTACACGTTTGAAGATTAATACTCATTACACGTCACACGACGTGTTAGGATATCACAGATTTACGATGTAAAAAAATCACAATTTTTGTTGGTACCTGCACGATGAGCCGCAGACACCGTATTCCATATGTACTTATCCCATCATTGAAGAAATAACTCTGCAATCTTATATTTGAAATACCAAAATACTTGCAAATCATCTTCAATATCAACTTGTATGGAGTCGATTTACTCAGTTATTCGTTTGATAGTGGAGACAATCTGTATGTACTGCCAGTCTTAGCAAGAAGTAAAGGAAGTTTGCAAAGAAACACATCAGCTTAGTCTAGAATTGGCTGAGAGTGTTAACAAGTTGCGCTTGCTTCGTCGTTGCGAGTGGATCTCCTATATTCACCCCTAGCTTTCACGTTAAATACTCCGAATCAATTCAAACTTCTTTCCTCGCGAATAGACGTACCCAAGAAAGCCGAAAATCTGCAACTAAGAGGAAATGAATTTTTCAAGTTAAGATACTTGTATGATATGTATCATTCTATGCATTCATAAACTTTTCTGTTGAAAAGATTCATCTTCTGATTCCGCTTTCACGGAATGACCCTCTTGTTTCGCATTAGCAGTTTGCACTTCTGACGGCAATTTACAGGTCAGTGAAGACAATGCGCCAGGCAAGCTCATTCTTTTTGTTTCATAGTCGCTCTGGTGACACCTTAACCACTTGGATCGTGCTATCCGGAATGTCTTTACTGTTCTTTCGTCTAAAGGAAAGGTGCTGCCGCCGCCGAAATGCTTTTTTCGCTTCTTCGATTTACTTCCATATAATGAAGGTAAAGATCCTACAAGCCATGGTTCAAAATTATTCTTATCCACCGAAGAGTTTCTCAGTTCCATCACTGCTTTTGCTGGTCCTAACACCGTAGCAAATTGTTCACCTCGTGAACGACATAGTGAAATGTATGATTTTGCCAGAGGCATAAGCGTTGCAGTCAAGACTTCTTCAACAGCAATTCCTGCTCCAACTAACGCACTCAGGTTCATTTGCGGATGGGTCGTCTTTGAAGATGAGGCCGAAGTCCCACTTTCTTCATCAGCATCGTCCTTACTCTTTGAGTGGTCTTCTTCTGCGGGCATCTTTGCTGATGCTGCTCGTGATATGTAATCCAATAGCGACGGTGGTGGAGGCGGAAGAAGAATGTCGGGCTGCTCCTCTCTATTATGATTTTCAAAGTCATAGTTGAACAAATGTTCTGGTATTTTATCAAGCTTTGGGGTAATGTCCAACTCAGCGCATCTTCGACTTCCACGATGAGTTAGACGTGGAAGCACGTCATCATTTCGTATAAACCTACTGAAATGTTCGTTCATTTGACTACGATGTGGTGCCTTTTTTTTCTTCAAAACATATATTTCATCGTCATTTTCTCTCTTGCTCTTTAAAAAATTCTCCATTTTTAACTCATATTCACTGTCGACATCACCGCTATTATCAATTTCATTGTCCTTCTTACGTCCACTCTTCACCTGAACCTCTTCACGATCCTGATCTTTCCACTCGTCGTCGCAGTCATCGACACTCGAAGAATGTTCGGCAGAGAATTCGACATCATTTTTCATGCGTCCTCTATTCATCTTAAATGTGTGACATTGCTTAGAACTTGAACCATCATCGACATCACCACCATTCTCGCGTTCATTATTTATTCTCCTAGTGGAGTTCATATCTGTAAAATTACTCCAGTTTCTTTCTTCCTTCCTCTCCTGAGAAAATAATCTTATTTCTAGTTGGATGTGGATTAATCGTTTGTTTGATTTTTTATGATGAAATACTATTAATAATAATTCGTGAACTACTTCTACTTCGTGTAAGTAGATAGTAGGAAATAGGAAGTGGTGGACACAGCATAGACGGTACACTCCATCCTCGCATAAGAAAGCACAAGGTTTCACTTGAGCCCTGAGTCATTTCTAAACTAGCCTCAAAATATTACCCTGTAATATTATCTTACTTTTCTTCAATGTTCAGGGTCATTATCTTTCTTAATTTTGTACCTTCCGCCAACTCCGTTCAAAGAATTTCACAACATGTTGCTGCAGCCACAGAAAGGTGACAGCCGCACTGTCGTTCGGTTGTCGCTCACCAAAAAAAATATCCCAGAGG
>Ga0209092_10004571_pt1 | contig 11516 bp, 11 predicted proteins | sample FraStrMetagenome_FD_187446 | JGI IMG/M metagenome (GOLD analysis project Ga0209092, IMG submission 187446) | Marine eukaryotic phytoplankton communities from Arctic Ocean - Fram Strait ARC3M Metagenome (SPAdes) (version 2) | ecosystem: Environmental > Aquatic > Marine > Oceanic | place: Fram... | reverse complement strand
TGCTTTTTGGAAAAAGTAGATCAACATAGGAAGAGTCTACACAACTCTCACAACCAAGAATTTGAAGGAGTGACAAGGTAGCTTATTTGTACCAATGCACTTAACGGGCCTAAGCACATTTAAAATAAATAATGCAGGCATCATGCGGCTTTATTCATGTCAAATAAATCCTTTTTTTTTTCGTGTAGAACATAATTCTGTAGGTAGACGGTCATTGATTCTCATAAGTTCCTCAACATAAGTGTTTCATATAGATCAGAATCTTTACTTTTGAAGTCGACTGCAACAAACGACGTAATGTTAACTTCAAACACTTTTGTGTCTGGAGTTCTTGGAATATTTATTTTTCGTACATTCTACATTACACTATCATCCTTTGTGATGGTCGGTGGAGTTGTTTTAATTCCTGCCATTACACGCTCCCATCAAAAAGAAGTAATGTATGAAACTTTTCCGGCGCCTTTTGGAATACCCTTTCAAGACACCTTGTCCTTTGATGCGCATCTATATTTATCAACTACGTTGACTAAAATGAATGATTTGGGGTTTGAAATTCCTTCTAACAATTCTTTTCGCAATGACGATCAGTATTCGAATCAGTTTTTAGATGGAAATAATAATGAACCAAATGCGGAAAAATTTACAACTTGGGCATACAAAGGAAAGACAGTTTATGGTGGACATTTACGCTACCCAAACAAATATGCATCAAAATCTCATCATTCAATTGCAGTATTGGTTCCCAGGGGTCATTGTACCTTAGAAGAAAAACTTCAAATGACGTTAGAAATGAATGAGCACATAATCAAATCAAACGACCAAAAGAAAAAAGAACAAAAAAGTAAGATGGCAATGCCTACGAAAGAGAAAGGTCTCATTGAATTGTTAATTATATACGATAATAGAACCTTAGAAGACTCTACAATATTCACTGATATTAACGAAACATCCATCAAACTCAATTCGTCCGACCAACAAAATCAGAGTATGAAGAATATTTCATTTTATGTGTTATTCATAAAATTTGAGGATGGGCAGGAATTAACACACCTGCTACAAGAATGGTATAATTCACAACACACATCTTACTATCTTGAAAGCAATGATCTCAATAAATTTGGTTTCCCGATAGAATTGTCCCCCCAACGTCTATCATTAGATGATAAACCCCCCAAAAGGCAAGCTCATATAGTTTTAGTATGTTTTGTACTTTTAATCACCCCGATACTTCGAGCTATTGAATTATGGTACGGTGCAGGAGGAAGGATATATTTCCGTTCGCAAGAAAATGGCGACCGTTTTGGCTTTTATTATCAACGTCCTCACCGAGAATGGGCCTCGATATTTGGAGGTTCCAGTGCCAACCATACAATCAATCAAAATAGAGAACCCGTGGAGGAAAATGAAGAAATCAAACAAAAGAAAATGCTATCCAAGGAGGAGGTATTAACTATACCTCAAATAAGTTACAATCATGAGACCACGAATATTTCCTCCATATGTTCTATATGTTTAGAAGACTTTCAAAATGAAGAAACAATTGGGATATTGCCATGTCAGCATCCCTATCATATTGATTGTATTTTACCATGGTTAACTGAACGGCAATCATGTTGCCCATTATGTAAACTTGATGTAATAATAGAAAAGGAAAATGAAAAGAAAGAAGAAGATGCAACAATATCCCCATCCTTTACTTCGGATTAGTTTTTTGTGTTGAGGTCTCTCTATTACTGTGGTATTTATTATACTTTTCGGACAAAGTTGTTAATTATAAGATAATATTGGATCAGCTATGCTTTAAAAGTGATTCCAAAGTGCTGAATTTCAGTTTTGATTTCAAAGTGTCAGGAATATGCTTTCGAAGCAAAAGAAATCCAAATCTGTTCATTTAATACTTCTCTCTAGATGTTTCCTTACTTTCAACAGTATTTGTGGTTTCATCTCTTCAGAAGTTTTTTGTTATTGATCGCTTTTGTACAACAATTTATACGTAGAAAAATGCATCAATCAACTCTTGTAGAAGCAGCACTAGGAACGTCTTTTATCGTATGCATTATCCATCGATCATCTATTCTCAGCAGCTTTTGAGAGACTAGAAGTGAATCGTTGCTTAATTATTAACACCAAGGAATGAAAAAGTTTGCTGTAATCAATTTAGCATTAATTTTCACAGCAGCATTTTACAAACCGGTACTTAGCTTCGATTCGAGAATATGTGTACCATCCAGAAGAAACAACATTCCTTTCAAGCGCAGTAAACTTCATCATTTTCAGTATGCTTTACCGTTCAAGTATTTTGAGGAATCTATACGAAAACCAAAATGCAATCCTGAATTGAAGCCACGAAAAATTGCAACTACCAGACTTCAATCCTTACCAAACGCATCAACAATGAGTGCTGCATCAAGCTTGGCTTTATCATCAGCTGTAGGAATACTCTCAAATCGTCGGTTAAAAAGGATCGGGGATGGAAATGGTATCATATTAACGCTATTTACAGCCTCAATACTTTCGAATATCAAATTTGCTCCTTCCAATCATTTCTTATACGATATTTGTTGGTCTCACTTTCTACCATTGTCACTTTCATTGCTTTTGTTGTCAGGTTCTACTTCAACCAGTAGCAGCGACATCACATCTGAAAATCTTCCAGTTTCTTATACAAGGTCAGCGTCAAATCAAATAAAACGACTCTTTCCTCCTTTTCTCATTGGTTGTTTTGGTAGTATCGTGGGTTGTACTCTTTCTTTCTTCATGTTTTCATCCACCACAATCAAATGTTCGCCATTTTCGTCAGCAATAAAAGATTCACTCTTCACACCACAAATATCATCATTAGCAGCAGGCTGTTTATGTTCCAGCTACATTGGAGGATCGATTAATTTTTTTTCAACTGCGAAAATTTTGACAACACAACTGGAATCAACTATACAATCCACTAATCTTTCCCAAAATACCATAGAAACCATGTTTAGCGCCATGGCGACTAGCGACATAGTTGTTATGGCTATATACTTTTCATTTTTGTCTTGGAGCATGTCTTCTAAGCTGCTATGGAGGTGGTTTTCAAGGAATACACTGGAACGAGGTCAAACAGTCATTCCAAATGACAGTAGAACAGAAAAATTAGATATTGGTGAAGAACATGAATATACTCTTTGGCAACGAATACGAAATCATATTTGGACAACAACTTTGATGACTATTGGCATAGCCAATGTGATTGTTATTATTTCCAACTACTTCGAAGAGAAAATGAATAAAATTCTACAGGGAACAGGGTGTGCATTTATTGCACTTTTTTCTTCCCTGGCTGGAAATTATTTACAGGATGCTAAAACAAAATATCAATTGTTCACCCAAAAACAAAAACAGGACATACACCATAAAATATCACCTTTCTTCTCGTCACTTTGTTTTCATCTTTTATTTGCAGCTATCGGCATGAATGTTCAAATGAAAAACATATTGTCTCAAGGGATATCAACACTTGCTTTTGCTTCCTTTGCATTAATGATTCATATTTTTATCATTTTTGGTGGATCCTTAATTTGGAATCAGACGTCTTTTGGGAACATTTCTTTGGAGGAATTGACTGTTGCTTCAAATGCAGCTATTGGTGGACCAGCAACAGCAGCTGCGTTTGCGGGAAATATTTATGAAAGAACAGGAAGTTTGAAATCGAATAATGATGTGGAAAGTGGATCTGGTATTGCAAAAAAAGGACTTATATTAGCAGGCACTATTTGGGGAGTTATTGGATATGCGACTGGAACTGCTATTGGTGTAATTTTGACAAGATTATTGAATACTTTAATCAAATAATTCTCAAAAAGTTTTTTCGTGACTTCATGAAATACTCTTTAGAGGAAATTGCTTGATGAGAATTCTTTTTTTACGATAAAAATTTGTTAAAAAATGCAGACAAAAAAAAGTTCCAGTAGATAGTGTATAGTATAGTACGCTAGATAACTTTTACGTAGCACATAACCAAGAAACAACAAAGAAATATTGAGACATCTGCTAAGTGCTGAAGCGCGTTAATTTATTTGAAATAAAAAGATGTAACACAATCCTTTTTTAATCAAGAATGTCAGAACCAACCACTTCAAATATATTATACTTTCTGGGAGGGGCTCTCATGCCTACCCTCACTTACTTTTTTCTTGGGAAGTTTCTGGATAAACAAGATCGCAAATTCTACGACTCCATTGATGAAGATGATGATGAGGAGTTAGATGGAAGTGAAATAACCTCGAACTTTAGTAATAATCCAAAGAGCTGGGGTTTTCAACATGCTCCTTATAAGGTAGGTGCTGTAATACATTCCATTTCGAATGATTTCAAGCTGTGAAAAAAAAAACAGCTTTTATTTTTCAAACCTCATCCATATCCCACCATCCCTGTATCACCATTTACGTTGCGCATGTATTCTCAACGGCAGATGGTTTTAGTTGTGAATAAAGAACTGAAAATGGGAAAAGGTAAAATAGCTGCTCAATGCTCACATGCAGCCGTTGGGTGCTACAAAAATTCACTCAATATCTGTCCTAACGGAACAAAAGCATGGGAATATACCGGGTGTGCTAAGATCGCTATTTTGTGTCCTACTCAGGATGAAATGTTAAATGAAATATTGCCCAAGGTGAAAAAAAGTGGATTGCCGTATTACTTGGTGGAAGATGCAGGAAGGACTCAAATTGCTGCAGGAAGCCGAACAGTTTTGGGATTAGGTCCAGCTCCTGTGTCTTTATTTGAAGGAATAACCGATCACTTGAAACTAATGTAGTTCTAATGGAAAACTAAAAATACATATCTTAACACAAGGTATGATTTTAAAATTCCATGGACAAGGATTTGGATACTACCTAGGTGAAGATGTGGCGGGTAATGCTTTCGTTTATTGAATTCCTAACGTTGAAGAAAATGTGTCATTTATTGTACCTCTGAAGTTTAGACTCTACCTGAAAGAAGTTTTACATTTTACTTGATTCACAGAGTTACATAATTGAACTAATCAGATATTAACAACATTTCAACAATATTGGATGAAGAATTAGTTTCCCATCATAACTCCTAAAATCCGAACATACTGTCGCTGAAGATGTAGATAGATATTGCCATATGCGTTCAAAACTGTTAATAGTATAGATATATTGTTGAGGTTTTATAAAAGCATACTCAAAAATTGTTAAGTTTACACAACTGGACACGAAAGAAAAATTCTTAGTCTTCAATATTTATTAATTTTTATAGGGAATTATTCTTCACCTAACAATTTATCAAAATCTTTCAGAGCGTCTTGTTCTCGTACAGTTCCAACATCTGTAGAAGATTGCTTAGTATCAAAAATAACATCTGAAGATCCAGAACCCAACTGCTTCATTTTCCTCCCCATCTTTTTCGCTTCCTTCAATTTTCTTGCAATCCTTCCAGCTGTGGATGTCAACACTTGTGTCCTCCATTTTCTTCGTATAGCATTTCGTTCACCTATTTCCTTGTTTTTGTTCGTGATATAAAGGTTTCGTGCTGCAGGAATGACATTGTAAAGGACGGCATATCCTAGTAGAAGAGGAAATGCACTTTGAACAAGACCATAATAGGAAGGAAGTCGTACACCATACATGGCAACCTGCGAAAGTAGATTTCCGAGATATAGTGCTCCTCCGAGATTCAAAGCACCTAATCCACCAGCTAACAACTTATTTGTATCCGATGCTAAACTAAATTTGTACTCCCGCTCCTGTAACAAATCGAAGGTTTGATCCTCCTCCTCGTCATAATCGTCTTCAAAAAGAAATTGATTCTTTTGAAATAAAGCAAGAACGTCTTTTCGTTCGATTCCTCGAATAAAAGCACGTGGTGTTACACCCTTTGCTACTAAAGCTTCCTTGATCATGCTTGCAGATGCATCAGAAGGTAGTCCAGCACGTGCAAGCTGTCTTTCAACATCAGACTGTGCTGAAACCTGCATTTCTGGGAAAATATAAACAATATCTCCATCTTCTGTGACCTGTGGTTCTCCATTCAATTTTGTGACAATCGGTAAAACAAAGCTTTCATCCACATAACGAATTGAATTCAAGTCATCAATGGAGCTATCCGGTGAACGAAGCTCTTCTGAAACAATAAATGGAGCCAACTGCTCTGCAGTGACAGCACCATTATTCTCACGAATCAAGTCAGATACCAACTGTAATTGCTTTTCCTCTATTCCTTGATTAGGATTTCCATCACCAAAGATATAGGAAAAAATAGATTCCAAAAATCCCATTTCTTCTGGATCTTTGTACTGGGCACTGCGATCGCCATAATATCCATAATAACCATAAGGACGATAATAAAAAAAGTCAAACGGAGAAGGTCCCCAAAAATTACCTCCAAAACCAAACGACATACCACCACCCCCACCACGACGACTATCTCCACGATCGCGATCGTCACTACTACTACCACTAGATATCACAGCAATGGTACTAAATATCGCAAAGATAGATACAAGTAATGCAACCCCGAAGGAAACCCGTATACCATAAAATAATGGAGGCCATACTTTTTCTTTGAACAATCTTGTTAGTTTGAATTTTTGAGAATTGGAGGATAGTACAGAATTTAGATTTTGTGGGAAGGAATAGATAAGGTCGCCATCTTTAGATACTGCGATATCACCCTGACTTAAAGATGCGAGAGTAGTTAAATCTTTTCGTGCTTGTGAGATTGATACACCGGCTGCTGCTGCGATATCTGTTCAAATAAGGAATAAATTGGGAGAAAGTATGCAATAATTAGAAATTGGATGATCACTAAAGATTGTGAGACGACGCAATAAATATACTTACCGGAAGCTACCACAGCTGTGGAGGTTGAAGAGTCGACAGCATCAATTACAGCTTTGGATGGAAGACGTTCCATTAGATCATCATATGATACCATCGTAAGAGCAGATCTCTTCTCAGATCTACGCACAGGTGCACATTTACTTCGAAGTGGGTTAGTAGAGCAAAATGACGGGCGCGTTAACAATGAATACGGTGCTGTTGTTGTCTGAAAAGAAGAAACCCCAGCATCTTTCAAGGATGCGAATGCAACAAGAAGTAAACATGCTTTCATTTGTTTTATATCCATAACAAGAATCATGTTCCGCAGCGAACTTATTCAAAACAATCAACTGACCAAAAGCTCGTGTTTGGATAAATGATGTGAATGACAACTAAAGGAAAACTTGTCTCACTTCCTTGCCAGATTAATTGAATAATATTCTTTTGTTTCAATACTACCATAGAGACAACTACCTTATGATGTGTCAATAGTGTTCCATCAAGATAAAGCTGAATGTTGTGACGAATCCACAAGATGGTTGAAGATATGTAACATCCATACTAAAATGACGTCGTACAAAAAAATCAAAAATAATCGGCTGTGGGCCCCCCTAATCTAGGGCAGACACAAGCCACTTACAGTGTACATACTGTCATTTTGTCTATTAATACCGATTACGCATCCGTTTTTTTTATCTTTTTTTCTCCGGGTCCTTTTTTCTGTTTCTCTCGGAATTTCGAAATCCATTTTTTGTCAAAAGGAATCTTTTTTTTTTCATCCTGTGTTTTGGAATTTGTTCAATCTTCTAATTGTACTTTCCAATTAGGGATGTGAAACATGTCTAACATGTGCATCATCAATCTCAAATTTCCGGCGCGGTCTTATATCCAATCTCGTTCTAGTTTTGGGTTTACATATCAGTGTACTGATTAGTACTTGTGGTGGAGCATAAGCCTGGGGTTTCATGAGGTTGGTCTCATGGAGTTTAAATCATCATCGTCGACATCTCACTCATTGTCTTCATCTTGCAGCGTATCAAGCGTTGATTCCGTATTTTCTTAGGGATTTATGAGCTCTGTTTCAAATGGATTGTCAAAAAGTGTGAAGGCCCTGTAGTCAAAATCAATTGAGAAGAAAAGTAGTCCTACATAGAGCACGCACACGCAACGCTTGTCATATGATGGTCCTTTACCTTATGATAAAGAAAGTCTGAAGATACCTAAAATCAAGGGATGTATTAGATCAAATTGAAGAAGATTCTCTCTTTGATAATGATGACTCTATTTCTAGTAAAACTATCTATTCTGTAAAGACTGATGTATCCTGTGTAATAGCAAACGTACTGATAAGGGATGTTTCAGATCAAATTGAAGATGATTCTCTCTTTGGTAATGAGTCTCTTGTTACTAGCAAAACAATCAATTCTACAAAGACTTATGTATCTGGTGGAGTTGCAAATGTACCGAAACAAGTAGACGTCCCTGCAAATCCTGATTTTGGGGCAGTAGAAGAAGAAGAGTTGCCTTTCATAAGAGGTATAGGAACTTGCTTGCCTGCTTCCTCAAGCAACAATTCAAAGGAATCATTTTCGTTGGTCCAAGATATTAAATCTCTTCAAAATTGTGTTGATTCATCTTGTAGAACTTTGTATGATAATTGGGAGTCAGAAATTATGGATCTGGAAGTTTCATCGTCAGAAGGAATAGAGGCAAGAAAAGATGATGTACTTAAGTACATTAATAAGAAGTATAGGGAAGTTCACAGTGTAACCGGTACTAGTATTATATACTTTAATACAGTGACGAAGTACAAAGTAGGCAGTGCCGGTTTCAGAAGTGATGGTTTTAAAGATCTTTGCAGAGACCTGGGAAATAAAGCTCTCAGTAATGGATTTTACTTAATAAAAATGGATTCAAAAAGCGGAAACCCTATTACTGTCAGGAGTTTACATGCAATAGATATCAGGTTTACAACGGGGATATTCGGAAGAAAAAATTGAGTGCCACGGTATACCGTGGCAAGTCTTATAATCATGATCGTAGATTGAATAGAACATCAGGACAATCTCTTCCTAGGATGACGAGTACATTAAAACCTTTATCCAAAGAAAATCGTTGCAAATTCTGTTTTTACGTGGGTATGGATGAGAAGGGTTTTGTGATTGCGAATGGTGGAAGTAATGTTCATTTTCACCATCCTAGACTAGGTGAAGATGAAATCAGTTATCCAACAAAACTTTTGTCAACAGAAAATCTAGGTGCTATCACGGATATAGCTCGCTCGAATACTAACCTCGACGTAGCAGTAAATTTTGTCAAATACCGAACAGGTAAAGTGCTTAATCATAATAAAATCAGATGGTTACGTGGTTTGTGCAATGACTTGAAGGATATTCCAAATTTACCTAAAAAGGATTCTACAGAGATCATGACACAATACTTGATTGAAAAGAAGTATGATTTCATGCTATTATTACATGATAACAAGACCAACAAGCTCTTTAATGAAGCTACATAACCTAGAATCATCTTCTACTAATGAAGTGATGTTTCCTGTACCAGAAAAGACTTTGTGCATATCCTTTGCCCGAGAAACAAGAAAAAATTTGGATGTCTTGAATGATGAGACCCTATTAATGGGATTGTCATGGACATTACCCAAAGAAAAGTTGTGTTTGAACATGTTTCCTGAAGTTATTTTTGTGGATGTGATTGTGGATGTCAACAAGGATAAGAGACCTTTGCTTACAGTGACTGGAAAAGATGCAAATGCTAAAATGTTTAAATTTCTGAGAGCTTTTCTTCCTAACAAAAAGCAATGGGCTTTTTGGTGGATTTTTTCTAATGTATTTCCAAGATCCTTCCCTCCTAGTATACTGGGTAGGGTCGGTCTCATAATATCTGATGGTTGCGTTCAGGAGAATTCTCAGATAGACAATGCAATTTCTCTGTGTTTCCTAAATGCAACACAAATTCGTTGTGGGTTTCATACCATTACTATGGGATGGAAAAATAGGGTGTTACCAAAGAAGCATATCCCACCAGATGGCTCAAAAAATAAGGAACACATTTTTTATAACACTGTGTGTAGACATTTGCAAATCTGGATGTATTATTGGATGACGAAGGCCTGCACGAATAAACAGTAGTATCTAATTTCCAAAATGATGTTTTTGAAGTTTTTGCACACCCGCCAGATTGGTGAAAGACTTAGTAAAAAGTTTGTTGAATCAGTTGTATCCTTTGTCCGTGGTTATGTAGAACCTCATGAGAGATATTTTTGTTTTTATTTGCGGATGAATATGTGAATAGTCTACACGAAGGAACAAATAACAAGTTGAGGCATTCCAGTAATCGTATAGGTCCTTCTACGTTGATCCATAATAGTTCGATTATTCTGAATCAAAATGCTGTATTGGATCACAATTTCAAAGCAATAAGAGACTCAAAGGTGTTTCGGAGCACAAAACTATATGCAGATCTTGCATGTGCAGATTATTTGGTACCAACCGCCTACTGGATGTTATCCAATGCATGGAACAGACGAAGCATTTATGACAGCATTAGGACCCCAAAAAATATGTGGTTAGTGGTATATAATCCACAAAAAGGAGACCAATTCAATAATTCTTGGTGGGAAGCTGAAATGAAGTTCAAGAAAGAAAATGGTGTGTCTAAAACGAAAAGAAAAGTAAAAAAAAAGAAAAAAGAAGGAGTACAGTAAACTGCAAGTGGAACCAAGTAGGAAAGAATTAGGCATCATTCCCAAATTTAGTAGAGTACGACAGGTAACATGGGAGAATGGGTTACTGAAGTGTTCATGTATGCATAGAGCTCGGTATGGTATTGATTAAGCACACGTATATCATGTTGTCAGTCAATTTTAATGTTACAAAGAACTGTCTCATCATGAGTGTTCTGTGAGGTGGTGGAGCTCTTTCTCTCAATATGGTCATTATGGAAACACTAGTGAAACAACAAATGAGAATAGATTGATAGCTGCTTTTAGAGGCTTGTCAGTAACTGACTTAAGCGGTTTACCAACCAACGGTTACCTTGCTGAAAAGATTGCATCAGAATTCCTAAAATGTATGAATTTTCCGAATTTGAAAGTTACTCTGATGACTACTTATTTGATGAATTTATGGAAAATCCTGATTTCTATAACGAAGCTATTAGTACTAGACCAAATGGTGGGAATGCCAAAATGAATGCATATCATGAATTGTTGCCATACTATAAAGAACTTGCAACCGAGATGGAAAATTACAGCGACGAAGAGATCCATCACGTGAAAAAAATCTTTACCGAGCAAGTAGGTCATTTCAGGCGCAAAGCATACAAAGAATTACTCAAATCAGATCAAAATGAAGCCATGAAACATAGTAAGAAAAGAAAATATGTTTCCTCATCCATTCCATCCTCAAAAAAAAACTCATGGAACCAAGTATTGATCAATCCTTTGTCCTCAGTAAACTGGGGTTTGTCTTCATCAAAAATAAACATAGTAAGCGAACGTTGTGCTTTAAGTAGTTGATGCGCATTTTCTAACATCAATTCCATAAATCCATCATCGATAATTAAAAAATCAAAGCGCATCATAAATTCATCTATTTTATTCTCTTCAGTTAACTGAAGAAATTTCTTACATCTAAGTAAAAAAAAAGAAATATATCATCTTTCTGGCATTTAATT
>Ga0209092_10004569_pt1 | contig 11518 bp, 20 predicted proteins | sample FraStrMetagenome_FD_187446 | JGI IMG/M metagenome (GOLD analysis project Ga0209092, IMG submission 187446) | Marine eukaryotic phytoplankton communities from Arctic Ocean - Fram Strait ARC3M Metagenome (SPAdes) (version 2) | ecosystem: Environmental > Aquatic > Marine > Oceanic | place: Fram... | reverse complement strand
AAAAAAAAATAGGTTTATTTTAAACCCCTCTCCTCACCATCCCGAAGGACAGCAAAGAGAGGGGGTAAAAGTTTTATTTAGATTTAGCAAACCCTTTACGAGCTACTAATCCAGCAAGGTAACGACCTCGCTTAGTGTTTGATGCATAGTTAAAGACACGGCCTGAACCGTCTAACCAAGTTTGTTGAACAACGTTTGAACCTACTGTGTATGAGTAAGCCGCTGATGTTGTTGCATAAGTAATAGTCGTCATTTGATATTCTCCATATATGGGGTTAAAGAGCAAAGTGCTCTGTGCGACTAACTACTAGAGTTAGCCACCAGAATACTCTACTAATTTAATTACCCGTGTGCCATAATTACTAGAATCACCCAAACAAAAGAAGCTAAAGATACCCCTAAGATTTGTTTGTTACTTAGATTACGTGCAACAAAGTAAGAAACTAGTGCACATAAAACTGAAACTAATATGTATGGTGTTGCTAAGAACGCTGGCACATTAAAACCTATGTATAAGGCAGTGCCTCCAAATGCGAGTACGATAGCGGCGATAATCATTTTTAGTATTGTCATAGTTATATTCCTTTATTCATTTCTTCGATTTCATTTAATATTTCTTCCATAGATTTTTCTTCTACTTCAGATTGTTCTGCAACAGCATCAATATATGTGTGTTCCCACTTTGAATTGATTTCTGCTACTAGTTCTTTGAATGTAAACATTATATTTCCTTTTTAAAGTTATTACCAGTCATTAGCACCGATAGTATCGACTTGCTCTAAAGTTTTGCCTGATTTGATAGCCTCAATTTGAGCCTTCATTAATTCAATTTCAAGCAATGCTTTATCAAGTGCAAGTTGTTCTCTTTGTACTGATATATTATATAGTCGATTACAATCAACTTTTCGAACTTTGTTGCCACCTAACTCTATAGTAAACCTAGCAGTTAGAGTGCCTTCTTGTTTTTGAGTATCAAAGTCAGTCCCAAAAGAAAAACTCTTATCGGACTTTGATTCTTGTTGGCTACAAGTAGAACCGTCTTTGGTTGCTATTGTGTAACTATCAGCTTGGGCTGATAAGGATGAGTAGCCTAGAGCAAATACGGCTAGACATAAAAGCTTTTTCATTGTTTTTTCCAATCTCTTTTAACGTTGTGCAAACTAATAGTTTCCTATTTGTGTTTGCTCTAAATTTAAGTTTAACTTTTCTAACACTGTTTGGGTTTAATTTGTAAATCAATTTTTCTGATTTCCAACCTTCTGCAGGTGTTAGGTCTTTGTTTAGAACCTCTACTTCATAAACAGAGGCGTGTTCATAGTTATTAGTTAGTGTGTATGTTTTATAGACAACATTGCTGTAGGCTATTTCGGTCTCAAACCCCGGCGACATGTTGTGCGCCGAGGAAAGAGTTGGTAAAATTACCAATGCTATGCTAGCAAGAATTTTTAGCATATTATTGAGTACAAGTCATTGTGTGAACGATTTTGTATATTGAGTTAGAGTTAAGCACGTTTGAGATACCGTCAGAATGGTTGTTTACTGCATCTTTTAGAGCTTGAGGTGCTGATTCACTTACTGTCATTGTTGCAGTACCACCAATATAGAAATCAGTTTTGCTAACTCCGTTTGAAGATAGGTTGGCAACTGATAGTGTAGTATTACCAACCGTAGCGTTTCCTGAAGTTATAGAAATACTACTTAACGTAGTAGACTGTGTTTCAGTTGCAGAGTAGTCCATTGCTATATCAACGTTTGGCACTACTATGCCTTCTGAAGTATATAAACGGTTTCCTGCAGTAACGCTAATTTCTGAAACACCTCTAGAGAAAACAGTTTTTGTAGCTTTACGTGTTGTTTCCCAGATATGGTCGCTTTCTCCAGTCCTTCGTGACATTTCACCAACAGACTGTCCAGAGTTTTGTCCGCCAATAAACGAACAACCTTCAGTACCAAAAGTTCCGGCATTGCCTCTCCAGTCTTGTGTTCTTGTACCAGCGTAAGCGGCTTCTTGTGAAAAAGAAGGTGCGGCTAAAGCGATTACAGTTAATGCTAATGCTGTTTTTAATGTTAAATTTTTCATTTTAATATTCCTTTGTTTTTGTGATAAAAGATTTTTAATCTGTGATATTCAGTTTAGAGTAGAACACTCTACGGCATCCCCTTCGAAAAGGGGACACTCTAGAAAGTTCTTTATTTATTTTAGTAAAAGCAAGCTACTGAACAGCTACTGTCGCTGTTGAAACCACGTTTAAGCTTGGCGCTTCAGAAACAGGAACATAGGCCGGGGCGTGATAAGTAGACAAGGCTTCAGTTGGAGCGCTTAACCCAATGCGATAGTTAGAAGTTGCGCCAGATGATAAATCAACATTATAGTTAGTTGATACAGCATATGCACCTGATTGCATGTATACTGACACGTCTTGTGTGCCTGTGTTACGAACTACTGACTCAGCCGATTGTGAACCGTCTGCGTATGTAGCAGTTGTAATTCTTCTTATTTGCCTATGCTCTAGTAGGGCTTCTGTAGGAATGTCAACTCCTACTTGTAAACGTAAAGCTTTTAGTCTAGCAGGAGCGTCGTTAGGCAAATAGTATGCAGCATAGAAAGTTCTTGATACATAAATTACATGTTCTCTATTAAAGGATACTGGAACTTCATTTATTATTTCTACTACTGGTACTACTATAGTAATCGCTACTACTTCTTCTTCTTCACGGTCTTTAGGTGGGTTATTGGCGATATAAGTTATCATTGCTAATACTTCTTCAGAAGCGGGTTCTTGTTGACCACACACGGATTTTGTGTATAACCATTCCCCGTTAACATGACTTACGTCATTGTTACAAGTATAGGCAGACGCTGAAGTTGAAACCAATAGCGCTAAAGTTGTTAATAATTTTTTCATTTTTAATCTCCGTTTGATTTGGGTTGATTTTTGTTTCTTCATTATAGAGGGGTAAAAAACCCCAGTTTATTTGTCTGTACCTAATAGTACAAGATAGGTAATCCCCATCGCTAGGACGGTTGTTGTAAATATAAATGTAATCATTTTAGTATCCTTCATAAGGGTGGTGAATGTATTCAAAGTTATCTCTAACTTCATCTTCGTGAGCTTCAACTAAGTTAGCTAAAGCTTGCTTATACAAATTATCACCGGGGTTTAAATTTATTTGGTGTCCGAATACATCATCAAAATAATGAATGTCTTCGATTATTGCGTCATCCATAAACTCTACTTGCAAGTAACCACCTTCATTATAAGTAGACCAAGGTGATGGCATGTGTAGTGTTCCGAATACTTCATATTCAGTAGCATAATCTGTTAAGACGTATGCACTGATTTCATTTGGGTTTGATTGACTAGTCATCGTCATTCCTCTCTAAATGTGTGGTGCTCATGTCACCGATGTGTTTCCATTGCATAACACTGTGACCGAAGTCATGTAGCTGTTCTGCTTCTTCTAGGCTTGTTGCTTCTACTTCCCAACAAGTCTGATACTCCATTGTTACATAAATTGAATATTTCTTTTTCATTAGAAACTCCTTATTGTTGGTGTAGGTGAATAAGCAGGGATTAGTGTTTCAACACACTGCATCATGCTGTCTTCAAATTGTTTGTAGAGATTCTCGTACATAATACCGATTATATCCCCACAGATAGTTGCATTTTCTACCATCATAGTTTGAGTGTTTAGATACTCACCATCATTCCATGTGATAATCATTTGAGTCAAGAACTCCATTAGTCTTCTCCTTTATCCGTTATTACAAGATAAAGTATTACACATAATATTACTGTTGTTGCTGTTCCTGCTAACATTATTCTACTCCATGTTTCTTTTCAATATATTCGACAATCTGTTTCACTGTTTGGCCCCTAAAAGGTTTAACAGTCGATTTCCCGGTCTTAGGGTCTTTCATGCGGATTTCTTTTACAATACAATCTTTTAAGATTATATCGCCATCAGTATTCTCCCATGCCGTAATAGCATAGACAGGTTTCTGACACCACATTACTAGTCTTTCGAACAATATCTTTTGTCCTGTAGTGATTGCACAACCCTCGCGTTTAACTTCTATGAGGATTAGTGCTTTGCCTTTTACATCATAACAAGCATCTATGTCTGTAAACCCGCCAACAGAAGAACAACCTTTAAAGATTATTGCTCTGTCGAAGTATTCACGATTACGAATTACTTGGTCGTCAGTTGACTTAGTTATGTTTTTCATTTTATTATCTCCTGTTTAGGTTTATTTTTTAAAGTACCTTTGTGCTAAGATACCGTAGTCAATAGCTATAAAGCCTATCATTAAACACGATAGTGGCTCTACTTGAATGAAGTAGTATAGCGTAGCCAATATAGTAAGAGACCAGTGAGGAACAATCCATACCTGTCTCTGTATTACCCCCATAAATAATAGTTGGAGGACTAGTCTACTAATTATGCCAATAAAGAAGTCTTCGATACCTGTGAATAAGGTTTCCATTTTAATCTCCTTAATGGTTGTGTACTCGTACTTCTTCAACGAAGTTACAAGCAGTAGTTTCAAAATATGCACGAGGTAAAACCCATTGTGCAAAAGTTCCATGTACAGCGTCACCTTCACAGATGCTTCTATACTGGTTAAAATGAGGTGGTAGTTCGTCCATCTCAACTTCAATAACAGCGCCTTTAGAATATTTAGCGGCGTTTTCGTATGAATCAGTCCAGTGTGATACTTCACGAGTCTGAACGTCTTGTGCTAATTCATTAGCTTCTCGTTGGCATGTGCCACGGTAAAATTTAAACATTTTAATCTCCATTAGGTTGTTTGTTGAATAGTTATGCTTTTTAGGAAGTCTTCGCTCCATGGGAACCTGCTATTTTTAGAAAAATCAAGAGCATCGTCTATTGTTTTAAAAGGGCCAAAGTTTGCTACATTTCCCTCTTTAGATGTTTCAGTTACAATCCAGTTCATTTTAATCTCCGTTAGGTTATGGTCTGTCTGACCGGTAAGTTTCATAAAGTGTTAATACTAATACGTATAGTAAGTAAAAGTAAGTTAGTGCAATTAAAGTTGCGATTATCATTGTGTTCTCCTTTTGGGTTTCTTTATATAGAGGGTCAAAAACCCCCACTTTTTTAAGCTAAAATAGTTCCAGTTTTGGTAAAAAAGGCCACCCCCGTAGGGATGACCATTATATTTATCTTTTATTATTTTCTTTGTTTGTAGCATTAACACCACCAGCAATTTGAGGCATCATCTTAACAATCTCTTTACGAGTCTGTCGTGATACATCTCCTTGCACGTTTATGTTAAATGACTGCTGTGATGAGTTGTTATTGGCGCTCATGTTTCTAACAGCGTTCTTAGACAAGACCATCTCGCCCGGCATTAACATTGCGGGGACAGAGTCTTTTCCTGCTTGTGAGAAAGACGTAGATGGTACAGTACCACCTTGAGCCATTCCAAATCCTCCAAAGAAGCTTATTCCTTTACTAATCATGCTACCTATGTCGAAACCGCCACCAGCTTTACCGCCGATGTTACCAATACCTTCGAAAAGGTCAGCCATCATAGGCATTAAGTTTTCCATAGCAGTTTCTGTAAAGCTAGACGCAAAAGAATTAATTACTGAAGAAGTAAAGTTATCTAGCAATCCTGTAAGAATTGGTTTCAAATCACCACCATGTAGTAATTCTGATAGGCCACTAGAGAAAGCATTTTGAAAGTTCTCTGCATAAGTTACGGCCTCTTTACGAGCATCGCTTTCTACTACACCACTGTTAAGTTCTGCCGCCGAGCCTTTTTCGCCTTCTCTTAGGAAAGCTACTTGTTCGTCGGTTAAGTCGTTTAGAGTTTTAAGTTGCTCAATTATTTTAAGCATACTTGCAGTGTCTCCACGGTCAACCGCGTTGTCATAAGACTTGCTTAAGCTAGTGCTTCGTCTCTGTAGCTTTGGAATGAAGCCCATTCCTCCGCCTTCGTTTCTAAACTCTGGCATAACTCCATTATTAATAGCCGCCATAAAGGCACCACCAAACTTCTGAACAGAAGACTGTTGCATAACATATTCACCGTTAGACAACATCGCGGGGATATCATCAGATTTCCCTGTGCCCGGCCCATTAACCGGCCCTCCCGCTGCCCTGTAAATAGTAGGGTCAAAGTTAGGGTTATTCTCGTTAAAGCCACCATAGCTAGTTTTACCTGTACCAAACAGAAGGTCCATAGCGCCTTTCTTAGCGCTTGCTACCGTGTCCTTGAAACCTTGTTTAATGAAAGCAAATGCTTCTCTAAAAGGTTTAATGAACGCTTCAGCGATATCTTGGTATAAGGCTAGGGACTCGTCTTTCATTTCTGTTAACGCATCTGTCATAGTGTAGTCTTCATCTAAAGCCGCTTTAAGTAACTTACCTAAGTTCTTAAATGGCATCAGTATAAAGGAAACTATAGAACCCATAGTACCAGTAAATCCAGAAGTAAAGTCTCTAGCAAATTTGCTTTCAACACCGAAGTAGTCAAGCATCTTTATCCCTAAGTCATCAGCAGATTTAGATATCTTCGTATCTATGTCCCAATGCTCAACAAAGAAAGCCGCTCCGAAAGCCGCCGCCACTAGCCCTAGCGTAAGACTGCTTAGTCCTACGAAAGCTATTCTGACTGCACCAAATAAAGCTTTTCTAATTGTCTTGCTAACAACAGCACCGCCAAGAGCCGCTGTTAATCCACCTGTAAAGGCTTTAGCAAATCCAGAGAAGTTTATAGCACCTTCTTGTACTGTTGTATCAGATAGTATGTCACCAATTTGAACAACATCTCCTTGTCCAAATAAACCTTCAAGAACACCTTTACCAAGTGCCGCGATAGAGTCGGTAAAGCCTTGTACAAAGCCTTCTCCCGCACTCGTCCCTTCTTGATTGAATATGCCCGTAAGAAGTTCACCTAAACCTTGTCCAAAAGCTTTAAGAGAAGTTTGGAATTCTTCACTGTTAAGTATTTCTTTTGCGTTGAAGACAAATAGCCCTGCACCGATTACTCTAAGAAAACCAAGTTTAAAACCTGCGGCAATACCTAAACTTAAGGCAGTACCTATTAGCTCTTTATTTTCTTCCAAGTCGGTTACTAAGCTACTAATAAATTCTTTAGTCGCACCACCGGCTTTAAAGGTAGACTCAAACACAATTTTACCTGCAGTAAATGCAAGTGTGCTCTCTATTATCTTCCCTAGTGTACCTAGTATATCCAATGCTCTCTGGGATTCTTCGTCAAACTTTAGATTAATAGTGTTCTTAACTACTTCACTAGTTTCACCAATCTTAGTAGAGTCAGGAACTAGGTCTGGGTTAATAGTAGTTTTCTCAAGAAGCTTTTCTCTTAGGTCGTCGTAAGTGCTACTTATGCTGTTTATGGATGCCTTCCAAGCGCTCTCAAACTTTAAGTCTACAAATGGTTTTAAACCAACTTCATTAACTGATGTTGTTAGTTGTTGCCATTGGTCATATGCTTCAAAGTTTAAGTCACTAAAGATTTCTGCTACTTTACTAGCCCAGTCACTTATTTGTTTCTTAGGCTTGTTTAGGTAAGCAGACAAATCACTACCAACAGCAATCTTCTGGCCCGGCTCCATGTGGCTAGGGTCAAAGATACCTGTCCAAGAAGATTTGCCAACAACCCAACCGTGTAGTCTGTCAAACAATCTTTTAATAAACATAGTAAACTTGAATACTTGAACTTTAGCTTTTTCCATGCTAGGTAGCATACCTTTTAGCAAGTCCATTTTCTTTACAGTAAACTCGATTGCTATTTTGTTGCCACCTGTAATTTTCATTTTGGCCGCATTAAAACTATTTATGATAGCATCTGCCGCATTGTCCCCTGTGATTTCTCCAGAGAATATCCCTGATAGAACTCTCTTAGTATCAAACGCAAACTGTTTAATTGTCTGTTCCATTAGCAACATGTCAGAGCTTACAATAGCGGCCATAAAGCCTATGTTCTCTCCAAAGGCTCTAACAGCAACAGTTGCAATCTCTAATCCGTCCTTGATACTCTGACTAGTGCCAATAGCCATGTCTAAGTTGGCAATAGCTCTGGTCCATTCGTTTCCGAATACAGTAGCCAAGCCACCTACAGTAGAATTTAGAGTGTTAAACTCTTCATCTATTTCTTCAGCACCGTTTAAGATAGCCGCATAAACCGCTTCAGCAGTAATTTTCCCTGCCATAGCTTCTTCACGTAGCTTGCCAAAAGGTATGCCCATGCCATCAGCAATAGACTTAGCCAATCTTGGCATCTGTTCTAATACTGAGTTTAATTCTTGTCCACGTAACTGGCCAGAAGCTAAGCCCTGACCTAACTGTACGATAGCGGCTTTAGCTGACTGAGCGCCAGCGCCGGATATCACAGCGGCCTTTTGAACTGCTTCAGTTACTTTTAATAATTCGCTAACTGGTTTATTTGCATCTTGTAGAGCTAAACCAAACCTATTAAAGGTTTCTGCCGCCGCATCTACATCGCCACGAGACCTACCTGCAATCTTAAATAGTTCGTCCATAACCAGTTTAGTTTGTTTCATGTCTTTAGTAACAAGATTAACTCTGTTACCAAAATTCGTCATCGCATCTGCGTTCTTAGTTATACCTTTAGTTAAGGCACCACCTGTAAAAACCGCAGTTATTCCTATTGCTAGGTTTCGGAAAGCTTTAGTAGTAGCTTGTGCGCGTTTATCTAAGCTTACTACACTTCTTTCTAATTTTCCTATTTCTCTTTGAGCTTGAGCCGCGTCTGCTCTTACCCGAATCTTTACACCACTCATGTGTGTGTCTCCTTAATAAAAAAGCCCCCGATAAGTTTCTCACATTTTGGAGAAGCCATCGAGGGCATAATATATTAATCAGCTTGGGGTAATAACGCCGATTTTTACTAATGTTTGTTCTATAAAGTATTTAGGAGCTTGTTCACTCCAGCCACGATTAAGGCGACCTATGTATTCTACTTCATTTATAATACTGCCACCGCTAAAGCCGCCGTATCTGTTTCTTTCTATTTCCTCAAACCAACCCATACGAGCGTGACCTTCGTCTACCGGGGTCACTACTTTAAGTTGGCTTGTTCCGTATGTTATTAATTCTTCTATTTCTTTGTTTGCAATTTCTTTGAGTTCACGGTCTATGCGTTCTAACTCTTGCTTAAAGTTAACTACGTCCAAAGAGACTAAATTATTTTTTGCCATTGTTCATCCAAGGTGGTGTCCAACCTGATTCATCAGCCCCTTTGGCTTTCATCATCATTTCTAAGAAGATACCTCTTGGTAAAGCCTTAATTTCAGTTGGAATGTTTTCTTTCATCAGCCTTATCGATGCAAATACATCTTCGGCTCTGCCCTTATATCCTTGCGCTTGTAGCAACAAGAATATTCTTTGGTCTTCTCTATAGCCTATTGGCCTTCTTTTAAAGTAAGTAACCCACTGCAACAACTCATAATAGGGCATTTCTTCTTTTAACCTGTATACAGGAAGTTTAAGTTCATGCGCTATCTCAAATATGGTCTCTTCGGAATGAGTTAGTTTCCCGAAGCGCCTCCGCCAAGTCCAGAAGTATTCATTATCTCAGAGGATAATTTGTTTAATTCTTCTATTGGGAAAGTGTCAAAGTCTTCGTCTGATAATTCATCAGCACCTAATACTGCTACTTTAATTATATCACGTAGTAGACCAATTTGTACTGCGGCGTCGTCATTGTCACCTACAGCGGAAATAACTTTTTGGAGTTCAAGTATCTCACCCACAGTTAATTTCTTTACTTCTACTTCGTCGCCCATGAATGGGACTTTTGATGTCATTTTTTTACCAACGAGATGTTTCATTGTAATATTCCTTAATTTAATTTATCTTTTTCTGAGAATAAGCTTGAGTTCTGTTCTTGAAAGTCGTCTAACATTTTTCTTACTGTATGAAGGACACTTAATGTTGCCATTATTTCTTTGCCTGTCTTCGAGTCACTGTCAAAGTCTTTAAACCTGTCAAAAGATTTTCTAATACTTATATCTACGCTTCTGCGCATATGGCGAAATGTTGTTCGCATGACAAAAGCCTTACTAAATGGTTTTTCCATAGTTTGCTTCCTGATTTGTTCAGGACACCTCCGAAGAGATGCCCTTAATGTTTTATTAGATTATTATTATGTTGCGTCTACTGTGAATGGACCTTGGAAGTCTGACTGTGAAGAAAGCGTAATTGTTGCTGTGCTTGAGTCTGTTAACGCAGGGTTAACCAAGATAGCTTCAACTTTTCCTTCAAAGAAAAACATTGTGTTGCCCGCAGAGATAGTTGCACCATTAACTTCTGATACTGTTAAAGCGCTGTCCGCCATAGAAAAGCGAAATACTGATTTTGAACCGATTAGTTCATACAACTCAGTTAAGTCATCTGCAACATAGTTTACAGTTACTTCTAATGTAGGTGCATCTGATTGGCCTTGAATCTGTGAAGATGTCTTCTGACCATAAACAGGAACGTTTACGATGTTTGAAGGTGTACCGATTGAAGGGAATTCACGTACTGAAGGCATACGTAAGCAATCTGCTAATGTGTCTGCTTCAGTTGCAATGCCTGTGCCTGAACCTTGGCCAGTTGCTACAAATACCGTTCCAGCAACGTTGTCTGCCGCACCAATTGTTGTAAAGGTTGTATCACCCGGTGTTTTAATAGTGTAAGTTGTGCCGGTAACAAATGAACCTGCAGTGACGTCAGTACCGGTTACGGCTGAAGTTGAGCTATTGTTAAATAGTGTCTGGTATTCTGCCGCTGTATCTGAACCTTGAGGAATAGTTCCTGAAAAGATGTCCAAGTACGAAAATATACCTGAACCCATTGTGTTTATATGTGCCATTTTATTATTGTTCTCCGTAATGTGTAAATGGAATTATGTAAGATGCGCTGTAAAGCGACTTGTTAGAAGGGTCTAACCCCTCCACTGTTAAATAAGATGTTCCTAGCTTTGTACCGTTAGTTAATGTTTTGTTATCAAAAACCGTATCAAGTAAGTTGGCTATTGCCATGAGCCTTCCTTGACCGTCTCCTGCTTTAACAAACATTTTTACAGCTACAAGACCTTCTACTTGCTTTGTCACCCCATACGCGTAGTTTTCACTAGACGATGGAAGTACATTAAGAAGTACGTACTCGTTATTAGAACCTTTAGTGCCCTGATAATTTACAGGGTAGGTTTTAATGTTGTTGCTCGTCCAAGAGGCTGAGCCAAGTACATTTTCAATGTCTCTTAATATAAGGTCATACATTATTATTTCTCCTTTACTAACTGCAGTGTTATTACAAAGCTGTCGTCTGTAAAGTCAGTTATATTGTATGAGGTACTGCCAATAGTTAACGTGTCATACCCATCCACTTCAACATTAGACTTTAATAAAGCCGTTGTGTTAAACGCACCTTCAGAAGGTTTGTTAGTAGATTGTATAAAGACTTTAACTGTTTGATGAGTTGTACTAGATACTGTTTCACCTGTGGTAAAGTC